>CETV01063272.1_pt1 | contig 24164 bp, 24 predicted proteins | sample 531451 | NCBI WGS metagenome assembly CETV01 (sample SAMEA2623155, study PRJEB7988) | marine metagenome | isolation source: saline water (ENVO:00002010), including | reverse complement strand
TTAATGAATCAAACTGTGTGCCATTAATATAACTATGCAAATATGGCATATAATTTACTGAAAATTTCCTATTTTTTGCCAAAATGGTTCATTTCTCTAAGATGTGACAGCTTGCGCAATTTTCACGAAATTCATGGGGCATTTTTTTTGCTATGACTGGCCCAGATCCAAAATTCATTTTTCGCTCCGTTGTATGACATTGCATACATGTTTTTTCATCGATAAACTGTAAGTGGGCAGGAAGATTTGACAGCTTAGGAGGTACCTTACCATCAACTAAAATCAATGGTGTTTCTTCACTAAATAGATCTGGTTTTGGCTCAATCCCCTGATCTGCATATACCAACCAAACAAGTATAATCCCAGAAATTATCACTAACCCATAAATTAAGCTTTTATTTTGAATCATATTTTTTCTGATACTAAACGGGCTTGCTCATCAGCATGATAAGAACTTCTTACTAATGGTCCAGATTCAACGACTTTAAAACCTAAGTCTAAGCCTTTCTGTTTATAGTATAGAAATTCTTCATCTTCAACATACCGTTTTACCTCTAGATGGTCTCTAGTTGGTTGCAAATATTGACCAATGGTAAAAATCTCTACACCTAGCTCAACAATTTCTTTCATCGTTGTAGCTACTTCCTCTTTTGATTCTCCCAAACCAACCATCATCCCAGTTTTGGTTCGTAATCCACTATCTACAGATCGTTTTAGCACCTCTAAGCTCCTCGCCCATACTGCTTGAGCTCTTACTTGTTTGCTAATACGTTCTATGCATTCAATATTATGTGAGAAAATCTCAGGCTTAGTATTGAAGACAATATCTAGTGCGGGCTTGTATCCTTGAAAATCTGGTGTTAAAACCTCTACTGTACATTGGGGAACATGTTTGTGGATCTGTTTTATAGTCTCGGCCCATGTCCTAGCTCCAAAATCGCCTTTAAGGTCATCACGATCAACAGATGTTATAACAACATGTCTTAAACCCATTTTTTTAACGGCCATGGCTGTTCGGAGAGGCTCCATTTCATCTAACTGATTAGGCATTCCTGTTTTCACAGAGCAAAACCCACATCCTCGAGTACAAATTTCTCCCAATATCATTATGGTCGCGGTTCCACGTTCCCAGCACTCGTATATATTGGGGCAGCGCGCTTCTTCGCATACAGTATGAAGGTGATTCTCTAATACCGTATTTTCAACAAATTTGTATCCTTCACCAAATTGAATACGAATCTTCGGTTTTTTTACAACCATACTTTTGCTATCTATCATGATTGATCAACTTTTTGAAACAAAAAGATCATATATCGTTTATACTTTTTAAAATCTTTGCTATTAAGGAGTGAAAGTTGATTCATCTTATCATTAACTTTTTTACCAAAAGTCTTTTTGATCAGTTTTAAAATAAATGGATGATTTTTATCTAAATAATTTGATGAGAACTCAACAGTAGGAAATATAAATCTTTCCATTAATGCCTTTGCTCCATCTAAAGTCGGCATAGTATTATCTGTCTGATCATACTCGCGTATTAATTTGAAACCGTATTCTTCAGCTTTTTTCATATAATTCTTCTCATCATGAGAAGCCTTAATATGCCAATCACCACTTCCATCATTACGATGAAGAAAATAATCAGAAGCTAATAGATAGCCTCCATCCCTAACTGTCTTTTGTGCAGTTTTCCATCCAGACTCAATCTCAATATAGCATGCACTTTCACTTTCAAAGACCAGGTCATATTGTTTCTCCGATTCAAAATCCTCAAACTTTGTTCTATGGAATCTTACTTCTCCATTATATTTCTCTGCAAAGACGGTTTCTTGATATTCATCAGGAGACAAAGCTTCTATCTCAAATCCTTTTGATATAAGATAGCTCGAATTTCCTCCAATACCAGCTCCAACATCTAAGATTGTTTTTACTTCTTCAGGAATGAATGATGCTAAATGTTCAATATAGCGGCCCTGTGCTTTTACCATATCATCCAAGGTCAATTGTTCTGGATCTATCGATCCAGGATCATCCCAAAAACCATAATGTAAATAAGGGGAGCGGATTGATTGTGAATAAAGCTTTAAGACATGATCAATTGGCATTATAATAAACTCTCCAAATCACTCTTTTCAATATTTTCGCGAATAGATTCAATGAATTGACTTCCTCCGGCACCATCAATTAATCGATGATCAAAACCTAGGGATAAATACATCATACTTTTGATACCAACTGAATCACCATCAGCTGTTTCTATAACAACAGGTCTTTTCTTAACAACTCCAACACCTAAAATCCCCACATTTGGTTGATTAATGATGGGAGTTCCCATTGTTACATTAAACACTCCAAAATTTGAAATAGAAAAAGTTGATCCTTGAAGCTCATCTGCATTCAATTCTTTGTTTCTGGTTCGCAATACTAGATCACGAACTTTTCTACATATCCCCAAAAAATTTAATTCTTCACAGTTTGAAATAACTGGGACCATTAGTCCATTATCTACTGCAACAGCCATTCCAATATTTATATTATTATGATGTATTATCGAAGTACCATCTAAAGAAGAATTCATATCTGGAAATTTGATAAGTGCATTAACACATGCTTTTATTATGAAAGGTGTATAGGTCAAACGGAATCCTTCACGGTTATAAAAGGACTCTTCTTTGATTGAAACATAATCGACAATTTTCGTCATATCAACTTCAGTCATTACATAAACATGTGCTGAAGTATCAATGCTAGATCTCATATGATCTGCAATAAGCTTTCTCATATGATCCATCTCTATTTTATTATCTTCAGAATCAAAAGTTTGAGATGGAGTAATGCGAGAGCCAGAAATAGGTTTGGAAGATATATCTTGGCAATTCTTAATATAACTAAGAATATCTACTTTGGTTACTCGTCCACCTTTACCGCTGCCCTCAATATTCATTAGTTCATCATATGCGATATCATTTTCTTCAGCAATTCTATTTACAACAGGAGTAAAGAATTTCTTTTCAGTTGATTTTGTTTTAATAGATACTTCTTTTGAAGGTGGTTTTGATTTAATTTTTTTTTCAGCTTTTTCTTCTTCTTTTACTTCTGACGGTTTTTCTATTTGAGAAGCCGCTGAGTCAGTTTCAACTCTCCCAATCACAGCACCAACTTCCATTACATCATTTGGCTGTCCAATGATTTCAACTAATACTCCTTCGGTAGAGCTCGGAATTTCAGAATCAACTTTATCTGTCCCAATCTCAAGAATTATTTCGTCCATTTTTATTGGGTCACCCACTTTTTTTCTCCATTCAATAATGGTTCCCTCTGTTATGGACTCACCCATTTTGGGCATTATAATATCTACAATCATTAGTACTCCAATAACTCAATTAATGCATTTTGAATATCACTAGTTTGAACTAATACTTCTTCTTCTAAATACCAATTATATGGTACATGTGCATCTGCTGAGCCCACCCTTTTAACTGGACCATCTAAATTTTCAAAATTGGTATCTGCAATCAAAGCCGCGATTTCTGCACCTGGGCCATTGGTTAAATTATCTTCATGAACCACCAAAACTTTACCAGTCTTTTTCACAGAAGAACTAATAGTCTTATAATCTAATGGATTTAATGTTCTAAGGTCAACAATCTCAACAATATCTTTATCAAGTTCACATGATTTAACCGCTTCAATACATTTTTGGACCATGGCTCCCCAAGTTATTATTGTTACTATATTGCCTGCTTGGACAATTTTTGCTTTACCAAAAGGTAAAATATAGTTTTTATCGGGTTCTGGTGTTGCAGAAAAACCCTGGCGATATAATCCTTTATGTTCCATAAATATTACTGGGTCGTCCATTCGACATGCTGCTTTAAGCAAACCTTTTGCATCAGAGGCATTAGACGGATAAGCGATCTTTACACCTGGCATGTGCATAAAGTATCCATCAATAGATTGACTATGACATATGGCACCATGTATATAGCCTCCTACAGGTACTCTAATTACTAATGGGCATTTCCAATTTCCATTGGATCGATAACGCATTGAAGCCAATTCATTTCTAATCTGCATCATAGCTGGCCATATGTAATCTCCAAATTGTATTTCTACACAAGGTTTCCAACCTGTAACCGCAAGTCCAATTGCTGTTCCAATAATTGATGCCTCTGCAAGAGGTGAATTGAAAACTCTATCTTTTCCAAATTGTTGTGTTAAACCTTTTGTTGCTGTAAAAACGCCACCTTTTGGATCGGCAATATCTTGTCCATATATAACCATCTTTTTATTTAGTGACATCTCTTCAGCCATAGCATGATTAATTGCATCAACCAGAACTACTTTGTCATTAATTGTTTTTAAAGAGGTCTCTTTTATTGGAATTTTATCTGAATAGACATGATCTAGTGCAGTCGATGTTTCAGGGTGATTCTGGTTATCAGCCCATTCAGCATCCTTATTAACTTGATCGGAAACTTTTTTTCTTATACTCTCAAAATCTTTAGTTGATACAGCTTTTTTATTAACACAATATTTTTCAAATTGATCTATTGGATCCCTTTTCTTATCAGATTCTAAATCTTTATGGGATCTATATTTTCGTTGATCATCAGATGAAGAATGAGGCAACAATCGAACAACACGTGATATAATAACTGAAGGTCCTTTACCTTTTCTTGCTCTATCAACAGCTTGCTTAAATGCTAAATCAGCTTCAAAAAAACTTGTACCATCGATATCAAATCTTGATAGATTTTGGTAACCACCAACCATTGTATATACAGAAGCACCAGAAGTTTGCTCTGAAATATGGACACTTATTGCATATTGGTTATCCTGAATATGAAATATTACGGGAAGTTTTTCGCGGCTAGCCCAATTTAGTGCTTCGTGAAATTCACCTTCACTTGTACTTCCTTCGCCTGATGAAACATAAACAACTTCTTTTGTTTTTTCCCATTTCCTTGACATTGCACAGCCAACTGCTTGTAAAAACTGAGTTCCTGTGGGACTAGACTGACTGACTATTCTTAAATCTTTATGCCCATAATGTTGAGGCATCTGGCGACCTCCTGAATTTGGATCATCACCACGTGCTAAAAATGAAAGAAGCTGTTCTCTGCCTGTCATACCAAGACCAAGGCATAATCCAGCATCCCTATAGTAAGGATAAATCCAATCGTTTCCAGGATTCAAATTATTAGATGCTGCCAATTGTGCACCTTCATGCCCAGAACATCCAATATGAAAAAACCCCTTACCTTGCTTGAGCAGAATCAACTGTTTTTCATCTAATGTACGCGCAAGAAACATTTTGTAATATATTTCTAATAATTCCTTTTTTTGGAATCCATGCAATCTTGCCATTAATTAATACTCACTTCATCTTGAAAAAGAATATTGAAATATTTTATAATTTTTCTTTTTACTTTTTTCATGTCTTGTTTCGCTCCAATTATCTTTTCCATAGATGTAACACCATATTCAAATATCCCACATGGGATGATACCATCAAAATATTTAAGATCAGTGTTTACATTAAGAGCTAATCCATGCATCGTTACCCATCGAGAAATTCTAACGCCTTGGGCTCCAATTTTTTCATCACCAACCCAAACGCCAGTTAGACCATCTTTTAGTTCAGCATTTATATCAAAATCTGATAAAGTGTTTATGACGATTTGTTCTAAAGTCCTCATATACCATGAAATGCTTTTAACATATCTATTTAAATCCAAAATAGGATATACTACAATTTGCCCTGGGCCATGAAATGTTATATCTCCACCGCGTTCAATATGAAGCACTTGCACATCTTTGGATGCTGATTGAAGCAGATGGTTATCAACGGCATTTTTTCCTAAAGTATAGACTGGTTCGTGTTCAACAAAAATAAGAGTATCTGGTTCATTGCCTGATAAAACGTTATGATGATACTCTTTTTGAATATCCCATGCGGCATTATAGCCCATTCTTCCAAGATCCAATATATTTATAGTTGATTCCATTTACTTATGAACACTCTGCCCAAATGCATCTTGAGCTGCTTCCATGATAGCTTCAGAAAGAGTAGGGTGTGCATGCATAGTTATAGCAATTTCTTGCCATGTTGTCTCTAAAGCCTTTGCCAAAGTCAATTCTGCAATTAATTCTGTAGCATCATTTCCTATAATATGACACCCAAGTAATTCGCCATATTTTTCATCAAAAATAATTTTTACAAAACCTGCGGGATGCCCTGATGCCAGCGCTTTACTGCTCCCACGAAAATCAAACCGACCTATTTTTAATTTATATCCAGAAGCTTTAGCAGCTTTTTCAGTTAGGCCAAGGGAAGCAACTTGTGGTTGACAATAAGTGCAACCTGGAACATTACTATAATCTACTGGATGAGTTTTTTTACCTGAAGCATGTTCAGCAGCAACGTGACCTTGAGCAGAGGCTACATGTGCTAACCAAGGAGGGCCAGAAACATCACCAATTGCATAAATATTTGGTATCGATGTCTCATTGAATTCATTAATAAGAATTGCACCTTGATCTGTTGCTACACCAATATTTTCCAATCCAATTCCTTCAATATTTCCACTAACTCCAGTAGCAACTAAGACTGTATCTGCATTAATAATTTTTGATTTTTGATTTTTATCGATAACAACCTTAACATTTTTCTTCAATTTATTTATGCTGGATACTTTAGTATTTGTGTAAATATTAATTCCTAATTTTTTAAAATTTCTTTCTAACTCTTTAGAAATTTCTAGATCTTCATTTGGTAATATATTTGGCATCATTTCTATCAAATGAACCTCACTACCAAATTCATTGTAAAAATATGCGAATTCAACACCAATTGCGCCAGCACCTATAATAACTAATTTTGCCGGAGGGGAGTCGAGCGTCATGGCCTCTTTAGATGTAATTATTTTCTTTCCATCAAACTCTACCCCAGGGAATTCTTTTGGTCGACCGCCTGTTGCAATAATAATCTTTTTTGCCACAATTTTTTGTTTTTTATTACCATTTGTAACTGAAATTTCAGATGTTGATTGAATTATCCCTTGGCCAATGATATGCTTTATTTTATTTTTTTTCATCAAGAATTCAATCCCTTTTGATAGTCGTTTAGACACATTTCGGCTACGCTTAACAGTCTGAAGAAAATCAATATCATATTTAGGAACATTAATGCCAAATTGTTTACTGTTTTTTATATAGTTAAGAATTTCTGCACTTTTTAAAAGTGCTTTAGTTGGTATACAACCCCAGTTAAGGCATACACCCCCTAATTCATCTTTTTCGATTACTGCAGTTTTGTTCCCCAATTGAGCTGAACGTATCGCTGAAACATAACCGCCAGGTCCTCCGCCCAATACAACTATGTCGAAATTCGTCATAAATATTTATTCCTTTACTTACTTATAATGCTTAAAAATTCTGAACGAGTTTCTGCTGATTTTCGAAATTGTCCCAACATTGCAGATGTGGATGCTAAGCTATTCTGCTTTTCTACTCCTCGCATTTGCATACATAAATGCCTTCCTTCCATAACAACTGCAACTCCTACTGGGTTTAATATGTTTTGTATTGTGTTTGCAATTTGATCCGTCAACCTTTCCTGAACCTGGAGTCTTCTTGAAAACATGTCAACTATCCGAGGTATTTTTGATAGACCAATGATCTTACCATCTGGGATGTAACCAACATGAGCCCTTCCAAAAAAAGGGATCATATGATGCTCGCATAAGGAAAAAAATTCAATATCCCTGACAACTATCATATCTTTGCTGGACTCATTAAATATCGCATCATTAATGACATCATCAACTTTAGTGCGATAGCCTTGTGAAAAATAATCCCATGATTTAGCAACTCTTGAAGGTGTTTTTAATAATCCTTCTCTACTTACATCCTCACCAATTAACTCAAGCAGTTCTTTTGTTAAAGATTCTAATCTATCATAATTGTTGGTCATTAAGTCTCCCTTTAAATGAATTAATTTTCTAAAACTAAATCCTGTGAAACCTTATCTTTCAATCCCCAAACACCAATATAAAATAAAGGTGTGTCTAGTAATGCAATAAAGAATTTGAATAAGTAAGAGGCTATGATTAGACTGATAAGATCACTAATTGTACGGATACTATCTCCTAAATTATTTGCTATATAAAGAACCGATAAAATCGCAGTTGTATCAACTAATTGACTCACTACTGTTGATAAATTATTTCGAAGCCACAAATGCTTTCCCTTTGTTAAATCTTTCCAAAAATGAAATAATTTTACGTCTACTGATTGCGCAACCAAGTATGCAAACATTGAAGCAATAACATTACCTATCATAAATCCATAAACACTCTCGAAAGTGGAAGTCGCACCGGAGACACCTGACGCATCTTTTAAATAATGGCCCAACATCATTAATCCTAACATAAAGAAATTCATTGCAAAGCCAACCCAGACTAAAACTTGTGCTCGCTTTTTTCCATAGAGTTCACAAATAAGATCTGTGGCTAAAAAAGTAAAGGGATATGCGAGTGTCCCTGCAGGTACAATTAACCCAAAAACATTTACAAACTTAGTAGTCCCAATAATATTGCCGACAACAAGAGATGTTAAAAAAATACTGCTCAATAGTAGGAAAAGCTTTTCTTTGAACTTCATTAATATTACTCTCCGTAATAATCTGCAAATATTGTTGGAGTTTCTTTTAATCGAATTCGATATAAAGCTGCTCCTTCAATTCTGGATACTATTTGCAACCAAATAAATTGTGCCAAATTTTCAGAGCTGGGTTGTTTATCTTGAAACCAATCTACTTCTTTCTCGAATTGAGTATGGTCTAAAACATCTATCACATATTTGTTTACAATTTTTTTTAAATGACCCAAATCAATAATAAAACCCGTTTCTTTATCAACTTCTCCAGTCACCATTATTTCCAAAGTATAGTTATGTCCATGAACTTTAGAATCAGATCCAAAAACATCAAGATTTTTCTTATCAGACCAATCCTTATGCCCATATTGATGAGCTGCATTAAAGTAAAACAATTTTGTTAAAAATAGATTTTTCATTTATTTGTATAGTACAACTATTTGTTAACTATGAATTTACTTATTTGTCAATAATACTTAGTAATTATTTATTTGAGCTGATGGGCAATGCGGTACAATTACGCATTTATTACAATTTGGCCTTCTGGCAATGCATACTTCTCTGCCATGATCAATAATCATATGTGTGAGTTTTACCCATTCATTGTCATCAAATAATTTCATTAGATCAAATTCAATCTTTTTGGGATCTTTTGTACTTACAAACTTTAGGAGGTTCATGATTCGGATCATGTGTGTATCAATCACCATTGAAGGCACATCATATATTTCTCCTAGAACACAATTAGCAGTCTTTCGTCCCACTCCCGACAGTTTAACAAGATCCTCTAATTTATCTGGTACTTTACCATCATATTCTTCAACAATGGTTATACTTGAAGATTGAATATTTCGAGCCTTTTGATTGTGATAACCACATGAGTGAACATCTTTTGCTAATTGACTTACATCACAATAAGCAAAATCTAAAGGTGACAAATATTTCTTAAATAATTGTTGTGTGACTTGATTTACTCTATGATCGGTACATTGTGCTGATAAAATTGTAGCTACTAACAATTCATGTGGAGAACTATAGTTTAATGAACATTTTGAATCAGGATAACATTTTTTTAGGATATTAATTATATCTTGAGCTCTAGCTCTTTTTTCAGATACACTTTCACTCACTTCATTATTTCATTTATTATACTTTTTATATTTTTAGCTATAGATGCTTTAGGAATTATCATATTACAGCCCGCAGATCTATAATCATCTTGCAAACCTTTTTTTACTTTATCCATATATCCAATTAAAGTGAGACCACTTTGATTTTTTAATTCTTCTATAAATTCTATATTCCCATATTTATCATTATCTAAATCAATAATACCAATTTCACAATGATCAGGTAGATCATAAATCGATTCAGCAAAAGTAATGTTAAGCTTAAGATCAGCTAAACGATTTGAAAGATCCGTTCCTTTTTGAAAATCTTTTACAAATAATGCAATATTCTTCATATTATCCTTTCAAAACTGGTACAAGGTCCCAATCAAATTTTCTAACATCTTTTAATTCACTATATACTATTTCAACAGCTTCTATAGATGACTTAAGCTCTGCAATATTGATGCCGCGATGAAAACCTTCATAATCATCAAATTTATGTTGGCATTTCTGCAATAAGTTTTTAGCTCCAATTAAATTGTTATTTCCTAAGTGGACAAAACTTACTGAAAGTTGAATTAATCCTTGGATAAATTTTCTATCTGGGAAATTATAATCCGACCATAAGTCTTCCCACGATTCATGAGCTTCAAAATAATCCCCTTTACTATATTCATTCAAACCTTTGTTAAAAAGCTGCGACAGCTTATCTGAATTATTCACTTATAACTACAGATTCTTTTAAACGGAAATGCTTTCCATCATACCCTACTTTGCAAGCTTGATGTGTAGGATCATGCTCAAAAAATATTGTCCAATTTTCCTCAACTGCCTTTGGCATCAACTTGCTTTTTTCATTTAGCGTTAATGCTGAATGAATATCGTATCCCATAATCCAAGGCAAAGGGATATGTGCAGCCATTGGCACTAAATCAGCCATATATAATATAGTCTCAGAACCATCATTTAATTTTGGCAACATCATTCCAATTGTATGCCCGTATGATAATTCTATTTCAATATTTGGGAGAAAAGGCTCTTTTCCATCAACTAACTTTATCATCCCATTTTTAGCTAAAACAGACCAGTCATCCTCCATAAAACTCCCCTGGTCTCTTTCTGAAGGTGAATTTGCTAGCTCCCAATTTTCATTCTGCATCCAATAGGTTGCATTATGGAAAACAGGTATTAATTTTTCTTTCTCAAAAGTTGTGTTTCCACCTATATGATCAAAATGTAGATGCGTGCAAAAAACATCTGTTATGTCACTAGGGGTAAATCCATATTTTGCCAAAGATGTACTCAAGTTAATTATATCAGTATCAATGTTATATATCGATTTGAATTTATCCTGCCATTTATCACCATTTCCTGTATCAATTAATATTTTTCTATCATGACCCACTAATAATAAAGATCTAGTAACCATTTCTATGCGGTTATTCTGATCTGATGGAGCTTCTTTTTCCCACATTGCTTTTGGAATAATACCAAACATAGTTCCACCATCTAATCCAAACCTACTTGTTTCAATACTATAGAGTTCATAACCCGCAATTTTCATTGTATTAGACTCATAATTCGATTAGAAATATATGAAAAATGTATTGGACTTGCATTATGTGACAAATAGCGAAGAGCTTCAAGTTCAACTATCTTATTTGGGTTATCGATTAATTCTTCTGCAATTTCAATGAAGAATCTTCCACCACTTTTTGAGTAAACTTTCAAATCTTCTGTTGTTTTATCATCATCAAATCTTTGTGGGACTGATTTATGCGTAGATAACCAATATGATATTTTCTGGGTGAAACCTGCGTGTCTAATAGAATCAATATTCCACAGTCTATGTGCTGAGGTTAAAACTTCTATTTGATTGCTATAGATATTTTTATCAAAATCAAATTTTATATCAATATTTTCATGATAATATGGCAATTCCTTTTTTACTATTTCTTTAATAAGACAACGTGTATAGTACCATATTACAACTAATTCTTTTTTAAAATTCATTGTCCGATGTAAGTGATATGCAAACAAGCCCAATCGATTAAAATCTTGCAACGCAATCTCAATAAGGATTTCAAAACCACTTAGTCCATTATCGCTTACCAATTGCAGACGAGCTGCTTCTTTTTCCATTCTTTCATAATCATGATTTTCACATGATTCAATTAAATCAGAAATAAATACAGTAAGCCCTATCCCATTCTTTGCAACTTGATCAAGCAATTCTTGATCGTCTTCTCTTTTGGGATTTTGATTTGATATTTTATCAAGCGCGTTCAACAATATTGCAGATGGTTGATCTTTATCGTCACCAATAATATTTTTTATTGAATTTAAATAAATGATTGGGTGTTCGGATGAAATCCCATCATATTTTGAAATAACGCACCGGTCAAAATGCCTCTTAATTGTTTCTACTAGAGACACCATTATTTTTTATTATTTTTTTTCTTAGGCGCATCAATATCAAAGAAAATACTCAAAGATAATCCTGTCAATCGCGAGTATTCTGAAGGAAACCCGGTAGCAGAATCTTTCATGGGTTTATCTGCAAATCTTGGTGGGTTATCTGGTGATTTAGGATCATATTTAGGATTAAATAATTGTTTAATTGGTAACGATGCTGGATCATGAAAATAACCAAATTCCACTCCCCATCGTGGATTAGACTGAAATCCAATCAATAAGCCAAGTCGATTACTTGAATTCTTAGTAATACCATTTTGGATAATCATTCCTCTAAATCCTATCCATCTCGACTTTAAATAACCAGTATCCGCTTTATTTGTTTTGAACTTATAGTAGGTAGCATCAATATTATAGTTTGGGTTTAAAGACCAAGCTAAATTGACTAAGTCCCATTTATTTTCTTTCTGAAAAACCACACGACTATAGTCAATACCCGTACCATATATAGGTAATCCAACACGAAAACCAATTTCACTTTTATCACTGATTCCTTTACGATACCACATATAAGGGGCCACATTTTCTACAGATAACGCATAACCTTTTCTTGATTTTCCAGACTCTGGCAAATGGGGGTTAATCACAGGGTGTGACGCACAACCGACAAATAGAAGAAAACATAACTCTATTGGAATAAGCCATCTCATAAATAAAAAATAAGATTTATCTTTAGAAGAAAAAATGGCTTTTGTTAAAAAGGAATCAATGCACAATTAAATAAATCAGGTATTTTTTTTAACCCATTCAGTAGTAATTGACTTTGGTCTCATAATGGGTATACCCATCGCGCGATTGATTACCATTTGAGAAATAATACCCATGGTACGTGATATACTAAATAAAACAGTATAGTAATTAAATTCTTTCAATCCATAATAATATAATAATGAGCCCGAGGCAGCATCAACATTAGGCCATGGGTTTTTGGCTTTACCATGTTCTTTTAAAACAGTAGGTACAACCTCATAAAGCGTTTCAACAATAGAAAAGATATTATCATTTATAATATGTTTCTTTCCAAAAGATAAGAATGCAGTGAATCGTGGATCAGGACATCTTAGTACAGCGTGACCATATCCAGGGATAACGCGTCCATTCTGCAACCTATCCCAACAGAATTTTTCTAACTCCTTCTTATCTGGAGCCCCATTAAAATGATCATGAACCTCCAAAACAAATTTTAAACATTCTTGATTAGCCAAACCATGCAGTGGGCCTGCTAAACCATTTAGTCCGGCAGCTACAGATAAAAAGGGAGAGGATAATGCAGACGAAACAGTCAATGAACTGAAAGCACTTACATTGCCTCCTTCATGATCGCAATGCAACATTAAATAAAGTCGCATCAATTTTTTGAAGTCATCCCCTTCAAAGCCTAGCATATGAGCATAATTTCCTGCCCAATCTAGATTATTTTCTGGTTTAATTCGATCTCCCTTTTTAAATCGCATACGATATATTCCTGCGGCAATTCCTGGCAAAGCACCAATTAGCCTAATTCCATCCTCTAATGTCCATTTCCAATAATCTTTCTTGGGTACACCTTCATCATATTTTTTTACAAATTCACTATCCACCTGCATAGATTGAATTGCAATTGTAAGCATTGTCATAGGATGGGAATCATCAGGCAGAGAAGAAAGTACATTCCAAACATACTCGGGTACATTTTTGTGGACATTAAGTTGATTTTGAATATCCTCTTTGGCAGCTTGATCTGGCAAATCACCAGTTAGTAATAAATAAAACGCCTCTTCAGGAAGAAGATGTGTTATTTCTAGCAATGGATAACCACGAATTATCAAACCTTTATCAGCTGAAACAGCTGATGTCTCGCAAATCAGCCCTTTTATTCCCCTCATTCCGCCATAAGCCTGATTGACACTGACATCACTAATTTTCTTTTCACCAGCCTGTTCAAGAACAGTATGTATTTCATCTTGCCAATTGGATATTTTTTCAGATAATACTTTTTGTAGCATTCTTGCCTAACTAGTAAAATTTATTGTTAAATACTCTACAATTTATGAAAGAAAAGATAAATATAGTTTGTCAAATCACTTTAGAAAAGTGAGGTAATCATCAAAATTAGATAGAGTAATGTCTGCTAAAGCACAAATATTTTTTCTCTCAATATTTTCAGTAAAAGCAAAAAAGTGAGTTGCCGGACCTTTTAATTTAATTTCATAATCAGTGTATCCGTCACCGATAGCATGGACTTCTCCTCGTAAGTTAAGTAAATTGGCCTGTTTAACCTTACCTTGATTACTCGACATTATATTTTCTTGATCAATCCCAGTTATTTTATTTGAAGTACTATATATAAATTCATTGGCATATACATTCGAGCCTAATATGCCATAATTATTAACTATAGGTTCAATTAATTCTTTAAAACCACCTGAAATAATTATGATTTTTTTACTATTTTTTTTTAAGAATACTTTATTCTTTTCAAATGAAGGGGTAACACAGTTTGACAACCTATTTAAAACAGAGAAAATATCAGCTCTATCTAAATTAAGTAAATCCATGCGTTGATTTAGTGATTGTTTAAAAGGGATATCACCATTCATTCCAGCATTTGTTAAAGATTTTATTCTGCTTAATAACACTTCAGAATCTGGGTGGTTTCTTAATTTATATTTTGCTAATTCATCTAGTGATTCATAAGTAATAAAGGTACTATCAAAATCTATAATTATATAATCAGGTACCACAATTATTTTTTGAAAAGGTCAGACTTTACTAAATCCTTTGCATTCTCAAGATCTTCAACAAAGTCGATTTCAATGCATGGCAAGTCAGACACATTCTCATAATAAACTGCATGGTCAACTAATATTGGGTTCATTGCAGCCTCGAAATAATCCGATTTCCCTCCCGCTTTTATTAATTTAACAAGTGACTCAAAAAAAATATTTGAAAAATCATTTGATAACTTGGCTACTCCAATAAATTCACCTAGGCAATTATCCTCGATTAGATCTTTTCCAATAGCAACAAGTCTTTGATTATCACCTTCGATTACTTTGACTTCTTCCTTACCACATGCTTTAACATCAACAGCTAGGACAGAATTATAAGATGAATTTATTAATCGATTAAGTAATTCATAAGGGTACAACACATCAGCATTTAATAAAATGAATTGATTACCTCTGATTACCTGATCACAAAGTTGTAATGAATAAGCTGTATTTGTTTCAAAATAATGGTGATTAATTATGAAGTTAAAATCCATTGACGGGTAATTAGTCTCTAGATGATCAATTAAAGTTTCTCTATGGTAGCCCACTACAATTGTTACATTATTAATTTCCGACTGTATTAAAGAATCCAATTGATGATCAATAATCGATTTCTCTCCAACTTTGATTAAACATTTTGGTATATCATATGTAGCAGGATAGAGTCTCCTCGATACCCCCGCAGCAAGTATAACAGCTTTCATAGGCCTATAAATTACCGATTATACTAATAGTGATGAAAAATAAATTATAAGGTTAATTTCCATCCGGAGAAAACATCCAAAAACATAAATTTATTTATGAATCGATTAACCATATTCTACCTTTCAAATTATTTTGTTTTACTAGCTTACATTATTGTTAATGCTATTTTCCTTGGAAGAGGAGAAGTTGGAATTTTTCACCTATTAATGACTATTAACACTCCATTTTTTTTGATTATCATAATAAAAGGCGTCACGAGAGGGTTAGGTAAATTATTTAAGTATAGTGAATTTGAATTTAGATATATAACCGTTTTACTTTTTGTCTTTACATATACTTTTACTGCTATTGATGCAAAAGTATTATCCATTTATCGTGATCACTTTAATATAAAATTATTTAAGATTCTATTTGAAACTGGGGTTATGCAAGATATGGGTGTTCAATCATCCGATATAATTTCAATAGTTATACAAATTCTCATAATTATAATCTGGTGCATATTTTCACTTATTTTATCAAATTGGATATATATTAATAAAAGGGGTTTGATCCCTCAGATAATCCAATCACGTATACAAAGTGGATTTAAGATAATTATTATACTATCGTTTACTGAAAAATTATGTTTTTCATATTTACACTATACAGATCGTGGAATACTTAATCATTACTGGAATTCTGTACCATCTTATACACCTCTTAGAATGAGTAAAGTTTGGACACCAATTCTTAATCCTCGATCTAAAGAAGAAATAGCAGAAGCTGAAATAACTTGGGATTTCGAATCAGATTATTTAGATCAACAAAAGCAATTAGATACTAATCTCAAAAGTATAATCGCTGAAAAAAATAATATCAATATTGTTTTTCTGGTTTTTGAAAGTTTGCGGTTTGATATGGATGATCCGATGATAATGCCCAACTTCCATCGATTAAAGCAACAATGGATCTCAAGTTCACAACATTTTAGTAATAGCAATTGTACTGGGAATGGAACTTTTGGAATATTGTCTGGACAAACTCCATTTTATTGGTATCCTTCTTACAAAAATCAAATACAACCAAGCGTATTGTCAGTTTTTGATAAACTTGGATATGATATCGACATTTACACAACAACTGCATTAGAATATTCAGATATGGATAAATATATTTTCACTGAAGCAATAGATAATATTTACAAGTTTACAAACTATGGTGGCGGACTAGGTCATCCAATGGTAAAGCGAAGCGATCTATATAAATGGGATGAAAGGATGGTAAATCAGTTTATAAATAACTTTACTCATAAAAGAAACAAACCATCACTTAGCTATCTTTGGTTCTATTCAACACATTATAATTATTATTTCCCGGAATCGTTTGCAAAATTTGAACCGTATATCAAAAGACATTATCAAATTTATGAAAAGGGATTGCAAAAAGAATCTGATCTAGTATTTAATAGATATAAAAATAGTGCTCACTATGTCGATTCACAGATTGGGAAGATAGTTGATAAAATTGAGGATAGCGGAAAAATGCAAAATACCGTTATTGTCGTGCTTGGAGATCATGGAGAAGAATTTAATGAGTTTGGTAGATTTGCTCATTCATACTCATTTAAAAATGTTCAGACTTCTACCCCATTTATAATGCACATCCCAGGAGAAAAACAAACCCAATTTAATATTACAAGCCATGCGGACATTATGCCAACTATAATGGATTATATAAATATTTCAGAACCATTTAATCAATTTCTTTCTGGCAAATCCTTGCTTAATTATGAAAAATCAAATGATTATGCTATTATTCAAGAATGTGAAATTGATAATCGTCCGAAAAGATTTCTTATCGCAGATACTGATTGGAAAATGGAATTCAGATTATCTGGAGATAAGATAGAATCAGGAATACTAAATTCAATAAATGATGAACCAATAAATAATGTAAAAACTAACGATGATAAACTTATTCAAATAAAAAAAACGTTGGTAAGTAAGGCAAAGAATAATCTTAATCATTTTTCGAAATCAAATGCCAAATAATGATTCCAAAAGGTATGTAGGTTCAATTTTTTCCAAACATAATAAAGGCTCTATTCTATTGTGGCATTTATTTTTCAGGCATGGACTGCAATGGACATTTTGATTAATCACAAACACATTATTGCCTATTGGTTTTGTTAAATCTGGATCCCCTGCACCAAACAAACTTACAGTTGGAACTCCAATATTCGCAGATATGTGACCTAATCCGCTATCACTAGCTATTGCAGCTTTACATTGAGATATTAAAGAGATACTTTGCCTTAGACTGTAATTACCAGCGATTGATCGTATATTATTTTTTTGCAGATCATTTATCAAATTATTAGCCATAATTGAATCATTAATACTTCCAAAAATAAGAACATCATGTTCATTAATATTATTTAAAAAAGATTCTATCTTTGGTTGAGGGATACTCCTAGAGCTTGCTATACTAAATGGAAAAAAACCAATAGGATCTATTAAGTTTAAATTGGCTAATTCTTTTTTCGCCCATTCTATTTCTTGACCCTTAAGTACAATTCCTGGATTAAAATAGTTATAATTTTCTATTTTTTGTGTTTCAATAAGATTAATGTATTGAAGATGACGATGTATTTTATTTTTTGGCCGTAGGATAGTTTTAGTTAGCATTCCAGTTCTTCCTTGTCCTGGATATCCAATTCGTATTGGTGATTCAGATTTATAGGCTAAATATGCTGCCCGATAAGAATCAGAAAGCAAATAAAATAAATCGAAATCATTCGCTTGTAAGCTTCTTCCCGAATTAGCAGTTGCTTTTATTCCTGATAAATCTTTCTTTTCAAATTGAATAACTCCATTTAGAGCAGGGTGATTTTGAAAGATAGGACCAACATGTGATTTGCAAATAGCTAATATTATTGCTTCAGGATAAAGATAACGCAATGAATTAATAAACGGGATGGCCATGACTGAATCTCCAACCCAATTTGGGCAAAAAACGCCAATCCTCAATTTTCTGCTCCAGATAATTTGGATTCAATCGCATCAACAATTCGAAAAGATGCTTTTCCATCAACTTTAAACAGATATTCTTTCTGTGCACTTAATCGTTCACTTTCTAAGTCTTCAGGGTGTTCTAATCCATGATAAGTCAATGAAATCAAATCTTCCGGGTCATTAACTTTCATTGCAAAGTCAATCCCTTCCATTCTTTTTAAGTCCATTCGTTTAATAAATCTTTGTTTAAAAATCTTATGTTTCAATCTCAATTCAAAAAATTCAGTCATTATGATTGGCCTATTCAAATACAAATATTCAAACATGGTCGATGATATATCAGAAATCAAAAGATCAGCTTTGCTATAATAAGGAATTATGTTGTAGTCGTTATGTGGGGCCAAAAAAATATTCTTATTATTATCTGCTAATTCTATCATTTTTTTACTTTGATATTTATACCGATCTTGATACCAACTAAAATTATGCAATTTTATTATCAGATTGGTTTCACAGCTTAATTTTGGCAATATTGGAATCAATTTATCTAGAGAAGTTGGATAAAAACTTGGCGCGTAAAGTATAGTTTTTAAATCAGTATCTAAATCTAGATTAGCCAATATTGAATCATTATTATCCGATACAAGTGGATCGCATTTTGTATATCCAGTAAGCACAAGGTTGTTGTGCCCATGTGAAGCAAGTTCTGCCATCCTAGATTCAGACTCAACAGATCTAAGGTCAATTCTAGAATCAATATCATTATAGTATGACTGTTTCAAGCCAATACCATGATATATCATCACTGAAACTTCTCTATCATCAATAATTTTATTCAGTTGTCCTACGTTTCCTACGATAACTACATCAAACGAATTATCTTTGATTTTCGATAACCTCAACTCTTCTGATTCTTCAATAATTGTATCAATATTTAATTTATTACATGCGTTAACGAATATATATTTTTCTTTTTCATCCATCATATAAGGTATAGATGCAAAAATTTCATATTGCCCTCTCTTTCGCATCTCTTCAATTACTGGAATAAAATTCGGTAAATAATAAAGATGGTGATTTTCAAAAAGAACTTTTGCCATTCTAGTCAACTACCAATTTATTGTATTCTGAAAAAACACTTTTAGGATTTATGTTTTTGATAGAAAGTGAATCAGATTGTACTATCTTATTTTTTACCCAAAATGGTTTATACCTAGATACATTTCTATTATCAGCAGAAAAAAGACCTAAAACTGGTGTTTGAGCCGCATCGGATAAATGAATCATAGCTGTATCTGAAGAAATTAACATTTTTGATTGCTGAATAATTGATGATGATTCCAATATTGAATTAAATTGTGGAAAACTCTTTATGGATTTACCAAATTTTTTTTCAATTATTTTGGATTTAGCTTGGTCTCGATCCATAGAAATAATGTTTATTTTTATTGATGGGTCATCACTTAATATCATATCTATTAGTTGAATCCAATTTTCAATTGGCCATATCCTATAATTACTATCAGCAGAAATATTAATACATATTTGGTTCTTTATTTCATTAACATTTTCCAGTAATGATAGCCATGGTACTATCTTTATTTTAGGTTGATATTCTTTTAATAATAAACAGTTCTTTTCTATAACTGATTCTAAACAATTACTCTTTATAGCATAATTGTAGTGTTGCTCTTGCTGAGTACCAGCAGTGCATACTTTTACTTTTGCTCTGACATTTTTTGCTATTCTAAAAGACGTTATAGATGGATGATCTTTAGGATTATAAAATAAATCGTATTCATTTAACGTTAAAGATTTCCAAAATAATTTTCCTGTCCTATATACTAGTATATCGTCAACTAAATTTAATTTGCGGAAAACTTCAACATTTTTTCTTGAACAAAGTATATGGATTTCACAATCTGCAAAAATGGATTTCATTCCATAAATAAGTGGGAAAAGCAAAATACCATCACCGATTTTCTCCTGCGATTGTATGAGTATTTTTTTTGGATTATTAGGTAGAGGGTAATTAGGCTCTTTTTTAGTTAATGCATTATAAATCCTAACCTTTAACTTTCTAGGATAATGGTTTGGATTTTCTCTAAAAGAACGTGCCTGACTAACGATATGATTCGGCATATTGACTATAAAAATATGACTCTAATTCGTCTAACATTTTATCTAAACTAAAATTATTTTTGACATGTTCTTTTGCTAAAAGACCCCAATTAACAACTTTTTCACTACCATGATTATCTAAAGCAAATCTTATGGCATCTTCTATGGAATTAACTTTCAACGGATCAAAAATATAACCGGTCTTATTGTGCTCCATTAGTTCAGGAACTCCATTAACATTTGCAGCAAGGACTGGTTTACCTAATGCCATACTTTCCATAACAACATTTGGCATTCCTTCTTGCCGAGATGGCATTATTACATAATCTGCTGATTTTATTATGGAAGCTAAATTATTTTGAAAGCCAATTAATTTTACAAAGTGAAGGTTGTGACTATCTATTTGGTATTGTAGTGACTTACGTTCTTTTCCCATTCCAGCTATTAATATACTGAATGGCTGTGCTGAATCATTTATTGCACTAACAGCTTTTATTAATAAGTCGAACCCTTTCTGTCTTGTCAATCGGCCTGCAGCAACAAAAACCAAATGATTATCTGGAATATTCCAAAGTGACTTCAATTCAACTGGCTCAACATCATCTCTTAATGCTAATCCATTAAAAATAACTTTTGTTTTATTTTTTTTCATCCATGAAAATTGGTTGTAGGCATTTTTTATTGATTTTGAATTAGTAATAATCCCATCCACTAATTTCATCGTCATTTTATGTTTCCATTTATCCGAGAATAATTGAATCCCATTTCTAGCGACAATTACTGGGATCTTTGCCCATCGAGCTGCAATACCTGCAACTCTAATATCTTTATTTAGATTAAGAACAATAACGTCAATGTTTCTTTGCTTCAAAATCCACTTTGTATGAATAATTTTAAATGGATTGTAATCAGCATAGATATTTAATGGGATTATATCCAAGCCAGCTTCTTCGGCTTTAGTTAAAAATACTGAGTTTGACTTTCCAGAAAGAATGACATTATGTCCTCTTTCTTTGAGTCCTTTTCCAGCAGTCACCATCCATTTTTCACCACCTCCCCATTTATGGGCTGATATTGAATTACTAAAAAATATATTTAATTGTTTTTTCATCTAATCAAACTGAATATCGTAGAGCTTTCTATATACACCATTTTGGTCATAAAGCTTTTGGTGGGTTCCTGTTTCAACTACTTTACCTCCATCAATCACTATTATCTTATCTGCATTCTGTACAGTGGACAATCTATGAGCAATTACAAGAGTTGTCCGATCTTTCATAAGTGCTTCAATAGCTTTTTGAACTTTTTTTTCTGATTCAGTATCTAGCGCAGATGTAGCTTCATCTAAAATTAATATAGGGGGATTTCTTAGTAATGCTCTAGAAATAGCCAATCGTTGCTTCTGCCCACCAGAAAGTTTTGCCCCTCTTTCCCCAATCAAAGTATCAAATCCATTTGGGGTCTTTTCAATAAATTCTAATGCATTTGCAGCTTTGGCAGCAGCGTGGATTGCGTCATCGGTTACATTTGATTTAGCATAAGCAATATTATTTTTTATTGTGTCATTGAATAATATTACTTCTTGGGTTACTATCCCCATATTCCCGCGAAGTGAAGCTAATGATAATTTTTTAATATCATTCTCATCAATTTCAATAACACCACTAGAAACATCAAAAAAGCGTGGAATTAAATCTGCAATAGTTGATTTCCCAGCACCACTAGGGCCTACCATTGCAACTACTTCACCCTTATTGATCGTAAAGCTAACTTGATCCAGCACTTGATCATTATCTTCACTATACTCAAAACGAACTTTATTAAAACTGATGGATTTATTAAAAATACCCAGATCAATAGGGTTAGGATCTTCAACAATTTCAGATGGTGTATCTAATAAACCAAAAATACGCTCAGCTGATGCGGCACCTGCCTGCATTTTTAAATTAACATTGCTCAATTGTTTAATCGGGCCTAAAATTGAGAAGAGTATTAATATAAAACGGATAAAATCTTCAGGGACTAGTCCTCTATCCATTAGGACTTCTGTCCCTCCATACCAAAGTAAGACAACGCCTATTATTACACCAAAGCTTTCAGTTATTGGGCCTGAAATCAAATCCAATCTTGCACGCTTTAAAAGTAATTTAAAATAATTGCTGCTTTCTCTAGCAAATTTCTTGATTTCATCTTTCTCATTAACAAACGCTTTTACAATTCGAATGGAAGATAATGTTTCTGTTAAAATTTGCATGATCTCCGCAATTTTTTGTTGAGTTCTTCTAGATTTTCTTCTGATACTTCTACCGATTCCAATAATGGCAAATCCTGCCAATGGAATAATGATTATTGCAATAATTGCAAGCTTCCAACTAATAATAAATAATAAAGTAACAAATGTTAATATGTTGATTGGTTCAACAAATAAACGCTGAAATACAACACCTAACGCAATTTGAAGTTGTTCAACATCATTCATTACAATAGAAGTAATTGAGCCCGTATGTCTTTTATGAAAATAGCCTAAAGAAAGCGTTTGAATATGCTTATATAGGTGATCTCTGATATCACGTACTAATTTTAATTCAACAATGCGAAGAAGGAGATTTTTAATATATAGAAATATATTTTTTATAAAGAAAACACTTAATATGGTATAGCAAAGAATCTTTAGTGATTCTGTTGGTGTATCTCTCAATATTAATAGGTTTGTCCAGTACTTTAATTTCTCATTGGTTGTTAAGGTACTTTTAGAGGCCCACTCTAATTGTGACTGAACAATTTTATCAAAATCTGTAAGCACATTATTAATAAATGATGCCATTAACCAAATCGAAGCACTATTCAATAAAACAAAGATAAATGCTGAAATTGTTGATATAAGTAAATAAGGCCAAAAATTAAAAAGCAGTTGGCCCATGCGTCTATAAATAGAAACAGTCATTAGATATTATTTCATTAACTTTTAAATAAATCTTCTAAGATAGAATATAAGTGGAAAATCATGATAGTAAAACGACTGCTTTTTACTACTAACTATTTGGGAAAATCATCTTTTGGTGAGCGATTCCTACCTCATCAAACATAGAGCCTGTTGAATCAAAACCAAGTTTTTCATAAAAAGATATAGCTGATTCCTGTGCATTTAAATAAATTAACTTAGACTGATCTAATTGCTTTAGAATAAACTTTGTCATTGCAGTCCCAACTCCATATGATCGATACTGGTTTAATACAGCAAAACGCTCCAACTTGATACCTGAGTTAGTTTCTCTCCACCTAGCTGTCCCAACATTTTTTCCTTCAACTTTAGCTAAAACATATGTCGCGAAATCTTCATT
>CETV01042737.1_pt1 | contig 24280 bp, 21 predicted proteins | sample 531451 | NCBI WGS metagenome assembly CETV01 (sample SAMEA2623155, study PRJEB7988) | marine metagenome | isolation source: saline water (ENVO:00002010), including | reverse complement strand
GAGCTGCGCGACAGCCGCAGCGAGGCGCTGCGCGTGCGCGACATCGAGCCCGAAGACCTGCTGGGCCGCGAGCCGGTGCAGTTGGACGAAGCCGGGATCGGCGAAACGCTGCGCGGCAAGACGGTGCTGATCACCGGCGCGGGCGGCTCCATCGGCAGCGAGTTGTGCAGACAAGTGGCCCGCTACCAGCCGGCGCGGCTGGTGCTGGTGGAGCTGAGCGAGTTCAACCTCTACACCATCGAGCAGGAACTCACCGAGGCCTTTCCTGGCCTGCCGCTGGTGCGGCTGATCGGCGACGTCAAGGACCTGCCGCACCTGCGCCACATCTACGCGCAGTGGCGGCCGCAGGTGGTGTTCCATGCCGCGGCCTACAAGCATGTGCCGCTGATGGAAGAAGACAACGCCTGGGCCGCGCTGCGCAACAACACGCTGGGCACCTACCACGCGGCGCTGGCCGCGGCCGAGCAGGGCGTCGAGCGCTTCGTGCTCATCAGCACCGACAAGGCGGTGAACCCCACCAACGTGATGGGCGCCACCAAGCGCGCGGCCGAGATGGTGATCAGCAGCCTGGCCGCGCAGCACCCGGGCACCCGCTTCATGGCCGTGCGCTTCGGCAACGTGCTGGGCAGCAGCGGCAGCGTGATCCCGAAGTTCAAGGAACAGATCGCCAAGGGCGGCCCGGTGACGGTGACCCACCCCGACATCATTCGCTACTTCATGACCATCCCCGAGGCGGCCCGCCTGGTGCTGCAGGCCGCCGCCATCGGCGAGAGCGGCCAGGTGCTGGTGCTGGACATGGGCGAGCCGGTGAAGATCGTCGACCTGGCCCGCGACATGATCCGCCTGGCCGGCCGCAGCGAAGCCGAGATCGGCATCACCTTCACCGGCCTGCGGCCGGGGGAGAAGCTGTACGAGGAGCTGATCGCGGATGCCGATCACACGCTACCGACCAAGGTGGAGCGGGTGCGCATTGCGGCGCTGGGCGAGCTGGCGGCGCCGGACGAGCTGGCGCGGGAGATTGCGCAGCTGCAGGCGGGGGAGGAGTTGCAGCCGGCGGACGTACGTCAATGGTTGCGCCACAGGGTGCCGGAATTTGGGCCGGCAGCGGTGACAATCGCAGGTTGACCCTTTCTCTGCAAGAAGCGCTATGACCAAAGTTGCACTCATCACCGGCGTCACCGGCCAGGACGGCGCCTACCTGGCCGAACTGCTGCTGAGCAAGGGCTACGAAGTCCACGGCATCAAGCGCCGGTCGTCGCTGTTCAACACCGACCGCGTGGACCACCTGTACCAGGACCCGCACGTGGACAACCAGCGCTTCAAGCTGCACTACGGCGACCTGACGGACTCGACCAACCTCATCCGCATCATCCAACAGGTGCAGCCCGACGAGATCTACAACCTGGCCGCCATGAGCCACGTGGCCGTCTCGTTCGAAGAGCCCGAGTACACCGCCAACGCCGACGGCATCGGCACCCTGCGCCTGCTCGAAGCCATCCGCATCCTGGGCCTGCAGAAGAAAACCCGCTTCTACCAGGCCAGCACCTCCGAGCTCTACGGCCTGGTGCAAGAGATCCCGCAGAAGGAAACCACGCCCTTCTACCCGCGCAGCCCCTACGCGGTGGCCAAGCTCTACGGCTACTGGATCACCGTCAACTACCGCGAGGCCTACGGCATCTACGCCTGCAACGGCGTGCTCTTCAACCATGAGAGCCCGCTGCGCGGCGAGACCTTCGTGACCCGCAAGATCACCCGCGCCATCGCGCGCATCGCGCTGGGCCTGCAAGATTGCCTGTACCTGGGCAACATGAGCGCGCTGCGCGACTGGGGCCACGCCAAGGACTACGTCGAGATGCAGTGGATGATGCTGCAGCAAGACCAGCCCGAAGACTTCGTCATCGCCACCGGCGTGCAGTACAGCGTGCGCCAGTTCGTCGAATTCGCGGCCAAGGAACTGGGCATCACCCTGGCCTTCAGCGGTGAAGGCGACCAGGAGATCGGCACCGTGACCAAGGTGGAAGCCGTCAACGGCGAGATGAAGGCCAAGTGCAAGGTCGGCGACGTCATCGTCAAGGTCGACCCGCGCTACTACCGCCCCACCGAAGTGGAAACCCTGCTGGGCGACCCCAGCAAGGCCAAGCAAAAGCTCGGCTGGGTGCCCAAGATCACGCTGCCCGAGCTGGTCAAGGAAATGGTCGAGGCCGACTACACCGCCGCGCGCCGCGACAGCCTGGTCAAGATGGCCGGCTTCCAGGCTTACGACTACAACGAGTGAGCACCACGATGGACCGCAACGCCCGCATCTACGTGGCCGGCCACCGCGGCCTCGTCGGCTCGGCCATCGTGCGCAACCTGCAGCGCGCCGGCTACAGCAACCTCATCCTGCGCACCCACGCCGAAGTCGACCTGACCGACGAACGCGCGGTGCGCCAGCTGTTCGAGCAAGAGCGGCCCGAGTACGTCTTCCTGGCCGCGGCCAAGGTCGGCGGCATCGTGGCCAACAACAGCTTTCCGGCCGAGTTCATCCGCGACAACCTGGCGATCCAGACCAACGTCATCCACGCGGCGCGCCTGGCCGGGGTGAACCGGCTGCTGTTCCTCGGCTCCAGCTGCATCTACCCCAAGCTGGCGCCGCAGCCGATGAAGGAAAAGGACCTGCTGACCGGCCCGCTGGAGCCCACCAACCGGCCTTACGCGCTGGCCAAGATCGCCGGCATCGAGATGTGCTGGAGCTACAACCGCCAGTACGGCACGAAGTACCTGGCGGCCATGCCCACCAACCTGTACGGCCCGGGTGACAACTACCACCCGACCAACAGCCACGTCATCCCGGCGCTGCTGCGCAAGTTCCACGAGGCCAAGCTGGCCGGCGCCCAAGAAGTCACCGTCTGGGGCACCGGCACGCCGCGGCGCGAGTTCCTCTACTCTGACGACATGGCCGACGCCTGCGTCTTCCTGATGAACCTGCCCGACGACCGCTACCAGGCGCTGCTGGGCAGCGACGAGAGCCAGACCGGCCGCTTCGAGCCGCCGCTGGTCAACATCGGGGTGGGCGAAGACGTCACCATCGCCGAGCTGGCCGAGCTGGTGCGCCAGACGGTGGGCTTCGAAGGGCGCATCGTGTACGACACGAGCAAGCCCGATGGCACGCCGCGGAAGTTGATGGATGTGGGGGTGTTGAATTCGGCGGGGTGGAGCGCTGGGACGAGCTTGGTGGCGGGGCTGGGCTCTGCCTACGAGGACTTTCTCGATGTAGATGACCGCGGGAGCGGGCGCTCGTCTTTCTAGCTTCAATGCGCCCCCAATAGGCCGGGCCGTGGGGGCGACGTGGCTCAACGCGAACTGCACAATCTTCTTGCTACAGAAAGCTTGAGCAGAAGCTAAAGATGGCCTCTAGCCTTGGTGGCGGCAAAAACGGGGCCAGTGCCCCGTCGTTGCTGCATCAGCCGTCGATGCGGTTGCTCATTCTTTGATCGGCGTGCTGCACAAGGTTTTCATGACCATGTGCCCAAACATCAGGTGCACGTCTTCGCACATTTGCATGTCGAAAGAGTTCACCCAGACGCTATGGTCACACATGGGCTTCATCTTGCCGCCGTCATAGCCGACCACGCCCAGCACTTTGCCGCCTGCGCGTCGCGCAGCTTCAATGGCTTTCAGCACGTTGGGCGAGTTGCCGCTGCCGCTCACTGCAATCAGCAGGTCACCTTCGTCCATCAGCGCATCCACCTGGCCAGCAAAGACGTCGGCGTAGGACAAATCGTTGCCATAGGCCGTGATCAGCCCCATGTTGTCGCATAGGCAGACACCGCGGAACTTCTTGCCGGTGGCCAAATTGACCATCTTGTTCCAGTCGGTGATGTAGTGCGAGGCCGTCGAGGCGCTGCCACCGTTACCGCAAGTCAGGATCTTCTTGCCACCTTCGAAAGCGGCTCGAACCATGTCGATGCCCTTCTGGAACGCATCGGTGTCGAGCTGCTGGGCGAGGCGGGCGTGCGCGGCCAGATAGTTGGAGACGGTGAATGGGGTAGACATGACAGCGATCACTCGGTGGGTTGATAGAACACGATCTGCGCGCCGGTTCGGTCGAAGCGGAACTTCACCGGTTGCAGATCGGAGAGCGCGGCAGTAATCCGCGCATGACGCTCAGGCGGCGCATAGAACATCATGAAGCCGCCATTTCCTGCGCCGAGCAGCTTGCCGCCCAGCGCACCATGAGACATGCCGGCGCTGTACCAGGCATCGATCTGAGGGTCTGTGATGCCGGAGGTCAACTGCGCCTTCAGTCGCCAGTTTTCATCGAGCAGGTCGCCGAAATGATCCAGCGTGCCGGACTCCAGTTGTTCCTTCATCTCGAAGGCCAACTGCACCATGCGCCGCATGAGGAGGCGCCGATCAGTGGCCTGCATGGCCGCCGACTGATTCGCGAGCACTGCGGACGCGCTGCGGGTGCGTCCGGTGAAAAACACGAGCGTCGAGTCCTCCAGCTGTTGCAGGAGCGAGGGCTTGCAGATTACCGGATCGACCGACACCGATTCGTCGGGATGAAAGCGGATCAGGTTCAGGCCACCGAAGGCCGCGGCGTACTGGTCCTGTTTACCAATGGGTTCACCGCAGCGGTCGATCTCGATTTCGCAAGCCTGGCGTGCAAGCTTCTCCTTCGAGGCGAACTGATTGCGATAGGCATAGAGCGCGTTCAGCAGCCCCACCGTGTAGGTGCTCGAGGAGCCCAGGCCAGACCCCTTCGAGGGGATGTCGGCCATGGAGGCGATCTCGATGCCGCCTTCGATGCCGACCACCCCAAGCGCCTCGCGCACCAATGGATGCTCGATCTGCGACGGGCTGGTTGCCTCTTCGGTGCGTGTGTAGCTGACCCGGATGCTGCCGTCGAACTTGCGATTGACGGCGATGTACATGTACTTGTCGATTGATGTCGAAAGTACGGCGCCGAGCTCTTCGCGATAGAACGCCGGCAGATCGCTGCCGCCGCCGACATAGCTCATGCGCAATGGAGTCTTGCTGAGAATCATGGAGTCTAGATGCTCTGAATGTGATGCGTCGCCCGTGCCGCCGAGGCGCGGACAGCGGGCAGTTCATCTCGCTCTCGCGAGGCGAGACGATGTGCGACAGTTGCCGGATCGTCACCACGCCATGCGTACTCGGCCTGGAGCCGCTCTTTTCGAATGTCGTCGGGGACGTCCACGAAGACGCGGACATCGGCCTGCGCAACGAGCGCATCGTCCATCAAGGCTGTGACGCCCTCGACGATCAGCAGATCGTTCGGACCGACCGAGCGCGGCGCACCCGAGCGGAGCGCGCGATTCTTCCGGTCGTGCTCGGGCACTCGGATCTCGCGTCGATCCGAAGCCAGCAGCAGCGGCTGAAGCAGCGCCTGCGCCGCAGGCATGTCGTAGCGGTCAAGCACGCCATGGCCTTCGGCGCGGGCTTCGCCCGATAGCAGCCAGCCATCCAGGGAAATCACATGAGACGTGCGCCCCGCAGCGGTCATGAGTTCTGCCAGCACCTGCGCTGCCGACGTCTTGCCAGCTCGAGCGGGGCCACCGACAAGGACCAAGCGACTTGTTGTCGCTGCTGCACAGACGGAGAAAAGCTGTCGCGCTACGGAGCTGTGACCTCGCAGGATCCAGTCGACCGCCGCGGCGAGATCGGGGACCACGTAGTCGGGGGACACGTCCTGCTTGCCGTCCAAGCCTGCATGCCCGGTTCGCACGAGCACGGTGCGCAGACCGGCACGTCGTCCAGCCTCGATGTCGGAACTCGTGTCGCCGACGATCCAGGACGAACGACGGTCGATGGAAAGGTCGCGGACCGCGCGATCAATGAGCCCGGTGCGTGGCTTGCGGCAGTCGCATTCGATCTTGAGTTCGGGTACTTCGCCCGGGAAACCCTTGTGTGGATGATGGGGGCAGACATAGAGCCCGTCGAGGAATGCCTTGCTCTGACCCAACAGGTGGTCAAGCTTGGCGTGGATGCGTTCGAGTCCGGCCATCGTCACGTCACCCCGAGCGACAACCGGTTGATTGGTGACGCCGACAGCGAGAACTCCGGCACGATTGAGTGCGCGCACCGCATCTCCGGCGCCGGGGATCAGGGCCAACTGATCGGGTGAGTTGAGGTGGTTCACCTCGACATTGATGGTGCCATCGCGATCCAGGAACACCGCGGTGCGTGGCGAGCGCGTGGAGAGCCTCTCGGGGAGTCCGATCGTGATGTCACGCTCGACCTTGTCCAGGCGCTCCGGTGTCCCCATGTCCTTGATGTACTCCGGCGTGATGTGGGCCTGGAGGCGGAGACCGGCGCTCAGCATCGCGGGGAATGTGTGCTTGGCAAGGTCCGACTTCCGGTCTGTCGGGATCAGACCGGACAACCGCTCACGATCCATCACGTAGAGCGCCGCGTTCACGAGGTTGCGGAAGGTTGAACCCTCGGGATGAGGGTAGGGGTGCACGGCGACGACTCGACCATCAGCATCGACTTCCACAAGATCGGAATCATGCGGATGGTCATTCGGATGCAGCAGCAGGGTGGCCGCAGCTCGAGTGTCCGCATGCCGCTTCCAGATCGCACGCAAATCGATGTCGGCGTAGGTGTCGCCGTAGAGCACGAGGAAGCGTTCGTCCATGCTGCTGAGCGCATCGGACAGCGCGCCAGCAGTTCCGCGGGCCTCGCCTTCGATGCAATAGGTCAGCTCTACCCCGAATGCAGCGCCGTCACCGAAGTGCGCGTGAATCGTCTCGTGCTCGTAATGAACCAGCAGGGCGATACGAGTGAAACCATGGCGCCGACACAGTTCAATCTGATGCTCGAGCACCGGGCGGCCGTGGATGGGCGCCATCGGCTTGGGCAGGTTGCCAGTGCGTACCTTGAGGCGGGTGCCCATGCCGCCAGCCAGGATGGCGACGTCGCAGAGTCCGGAATGTGTCATCACGAAGTCCTTCGAGATCAACGCTTGCGCAGCAGCAGTCCATGGAAGACGCGCTGCTGAACGCTCGCCGGCAACTTGCCCCAAAAGGAGAAGATGCACAAACCGAGCAGGCGGTGCGGCAGATGGCGGGTCGTGAAGTTGCGCTTGCGAGCGCGCAGGTTGAATTCCCAATGGCGGCTATTGCGGCTGGTGTGCTGCTGCCGATAGCGGACAAGCACCTCGGGCAGGTTGGCGAAGCGGACACCGCGGTTGGCCAGACGCAACCAGAGATCGAGATCCTCCGCGAAGCGGAAGCCTGCGTCGTAGCCGCCGTGCTGCTCGATGAGCGCCTTGCGCAGCATCACGGTCGGATGGGCAATCGGCGTAGTCGTCTGCAGCTTCCGCTCGATCATGGCATGGTCGGCAGGGTAAGACCGGAATGCGAGCGTGCGGCCCGTCTCATCCATGATCTCCAGGCCGCCCCCAAGCACGCCGACGTCGGAGTGTCCATCCATGAAGGAAACCTGACGTTCGAGCCGATCGGGCATGCAAACGTCATCGGAGTCGAAACGGGCGATCAGGGGCGCGCGTGCCATCGAGATGCCGAGGTTCAGGCTCGCCGCCAGGCCAAGCCGCTCTTCGGGATGGATATACCGGAAGCGCTTATCGCGCTCGCACAGAGCCCGACAGACCTGGGCGGCTTCAGCGTCGGTGCTCTCATCGACCACGATGCATTCGAAGTCCGTCAGGGTCTGGGCGCGTACGCTGTCTAGGCTTTCCGTGATCACATCGACCGGCTCGTTGAACGCCGGCACGACCAGGGTCACGCGAGGGGAGGGAACGCTCAATTCACACCCCTTGCTGGCGGGCAATCTCGTCGATGGCACGCGCAATGGCCTGCGCAGAGCCCAGCTTCGGGGTCCAACCGTAGGACTGCAGGCGCGCGGTCGAGTAGTTGAACTTCGGGACGTCACCGACCCAGCCCTTGTTGCCTTGGCCGAACGCGATTCGAGCCTGCGGGCGCACGCGGGCGACCACGCTCTCGGCAATCCAGCGAACAGTCACGCCTTCATCGGTCGGGCCGATGTTCACGACCTCCACCTTGCCCTCCACCCTGCGAGCACGAACCGCCAGCATGGCGGCGACCAGATCAGACACATGCAGGTAGGCCTTCTGCTGCGTACCGTCGCCCAGCACATGCAGCACGTCCGGGGTCGCGGCCAGCTTGTTGACGAAGTCCAGCAGAACCCCGTGCGTGGCGGGCACGCCGACGACGTTGGGGAATCGGAACAGGTTGACCCGGCGCAGGAAGCTCTCGGCAGCGGCGCTGGCCTGGGCCTCCGAAGCGAGCTTCATCGCGCCGTAGTTGGAGATGGGGAGCAGTGGGCCGATCGACTCGTGCAGGCTCCGCTCACCGAGATCGCCGTAGATGGCGGAACTGGAGGCGAAGTGAAGGTCGGGCACGTCGAACTCGCGCATGGCGCGCAGCAGCTCGAAGGTCGTGCGGAAGGTGTCCTTGAAGTCGACATCGCTGTCCTGGACGCCCGCGGGGATGTCCGAGTTGGCCGCGAGGTGCCACACCTCGTCGGTTGTGCCGATTGACGCGGCTCGGCGGAACACCTCTGCAGTCGCCGTGCGATCTGAAACGTCGGCTTGAATCAACGTCACGCGGGGGTCGGAAGCAAGATCTCCTAGATTGCTGGCCGAGCCCCGCGAGTAGTTGTCGACGACCAGCACGTGCCGGCCCTCCTCGAGCAAGCGTGGCACCAGGTTGGCGCCGATGAAGCCGGCGCCGCCAGCGACGATGGAAACGGTGGATTGAGACATGTAGGTGTGCCCGATGGGGTTACAGGGGTCAGGCAGTCAGCGTGGAGTCCGCCGGTCGGGGGCGACCGGCCATGCGAGCCTTGAGACGGATCAGGAAGCGCGGGCCGAGGCAGGCAGCAGCCAGAATGAGGACGTACTTAGGTTGACGGAAGACGCGAAGAGTCTGCGCCACCGATGCCAGGGTCTCGCGGTACCGAAGGTTGAGGATCGCGCGATGTGTGATCGTGTCGTAGCGCCACAGGGCGTGAGCGCGGCGCTCCTGCGGTGTCAGGCTGTCGTAGTCGGCCTGGTAGCGTGCTTCTATGGCCAAGAACGCGCCCATGCCCGCGTCCTGGGACTTGGTCACGCTGCGCTTGCACGTCACGTGGTAATAGCGCGTGAGAACCCGATCAAGCAATCGCAGGCGTTGGCCGCGGCGCGCCATGCGGAGCCAGAGCTCATAGTCCTCGAAGGCCCGCAACTGCTCGTCGAATCCTCCGGCATCGCGCAACGCCTGCCGGCGCGCGGCGACCATCGACGTGCCGCCAATTAGGTTCTTGACCAGCAATGCCCGAAAACCGTCCCGGCCTTCTGGGAGCGCCACCGGTTGCGAGGCGTAGCGCACATCCTCGTTGACCATCAGTATGAGCGCGGGGTGATAGAGCACGTCGCTGTCTGGTCGGGCCGCGACGTCGTCGCGCAGCGCCTCAATCTTCATGGCGTCGAATTCGTCGTCGTCGTCCAGGAAGGCGATCCAGTCCTGGCTCGCTGCTTCGATCCCGGCGTTTCTGGCACCGCTGGGACCGCGAGGCGATTCATGGCGCACAACGCGCAGAGGAATCGTGCCCGCGCGGGACTGCAACGCAGGCGCATCGACCGGAGGAGAGGAGCCATCGTCGACAACGACGATCTCATACGGCTGAACGGTCTGCGAGGCGACGCTGGTCACGGCGCGCCGCAGTTCCTCAGGCCGGTTGTGCGTGATGATGACGACGGAGAACATGCCGGCTCAGAAGGGGAGGGAGAACGCGTAGAAGTAGTCGGGCTCGGCGGCAGTGACCAGCAAAGTCGCCAGCGCAAGTGCCAACGTGGTGCCGGCAAAGACGAGCCGTCGGCCCATCGGAAGACGGGCCGCGATCAACGGAAACAGCACCACCTCCAGCACCCGGAACAGCATGTTGAATCGGGTGGCAAGCAGGTTGAACTGGAACAGGGCCAGATAGATCAGCAAGCCCAGGAAATACACGGTCAGCAGTGCGTTGATGTGACGCCGCTCGCCGCGCCCGGCGTCTGCGCCGACCAACATGAGTACGCACAGGCCCAGACGCATCACGATGTTGCTGACGGACGAAGTGGCCTCGAAGAGGTCGGCGTACACCTCAACGGTGCCCGGGAAGATCAGGAAGAAGATCCGGCTCAGCAAACCGGTGGCCGCCATGACGACGCCCACACCGGCGGAAATGAGGAAGACGGTCCAAACCTTCAATCCAAGGCGATCGCAAACGCGGAGAAAAACATAACCCACGCCGATGAGGAAGCCGCTGAAGTGGAAACCGCCGGCCACCAACGACAGGAGCAGCACCATTCTGGTCCTGCGCTCGACGACCGCCGGTACTGCCAACAGGAAGATCGACATCGCGATCGACTGCCGCATCGCGTTAAACGTGTAGGGCAGCAGGAAGACCGCGAAGTAATAGGCGTACGCGTAGGGAAGGTTGATCCTCGGAATACGTTGCAGCGCGACGTGGAGCACGATCAGCGTCAGGCAGGCGTAGAAAGCGAAGAACAGGAACTGCGAGGAGGAGAAGGTCTTGAGGAGTGCGTTCACGACCGAGAACAGCGGCTCGTAAAAGCCGCCGATCAGATCGCCGAAGTGAGCCTGGTCCAAGGGAGGGAAGTTGTCCCAGATCGCCACATAGGTCGGGTAGTCCGTCCCCGTGTCCGAGCGAATGCTGGTCATCACACAGAGTATGGTGAGCAGCATCAACCCGCCGAGCAGGTTGAACAACCGATGCATTGAGCCCGGCACGATCAGCGCCAGCGCAATAACGAAGGTGACGACGTAGATCACGGAAACCTCAGTAGATCGGCTTGCGGCCGGTGAGGCGTCGATAGGCGTTGGCAGCCTTGCCGACGTGACGGCCCAGCACCTTGCCAACGGCGAGCTTCGCGTACAGCCGAACCATGCCGACGCGGTGGGACAGCGGGGAGCGCAGACCGAGATCCTCGCAAATGCGCCGGTTCTCGCGGGCCATGGTGAGCCATCCGCTTGTCGTCGTGCTGATGCCGCCGATCACCATTTTCGCGACATCGAAGCCAAGATAGGCCGGGGGCGCCTTGGCCACCGCCTGCAGCATCAGCTTGGCATCGGCGCAGATGCGCAGGGAGTTGTCGAACGGCTGGGGCGTATTGAAAAGGGCTCGGTGCTGGAATACCCCCTGATGACATGGCAACACCGGGCGCCCTTGGTGCCAGCGCGAGAAGTCAACCTCGCGCTCGTACTGGATCGTTCTTCCCTGAGCATCGACCAACGCGACGCCGCCATAGGCCAGCAACGTGCCTGTCGGCACCCCATCGAGCGCCCGCGCGGCACGTTCGAGCGAATCGTTCGCCAGCAGCAAGTCTCCAGCGCCGAGGAACAGGACCCAATCACCCTTCACATGGGCCGCGGCCTTGTTCCAGGCGTCGTAGATCCCGCGGTCCTTCTCCGAATGCCACTGACTGACGATGTCGGCGTTCTCCTCGATGACACCTATGGTTCCGTCGGTGGACCCGCCATCCGCGATGATCCACTGCAGCCCGGACAGACGCTGTTCTCGAATCGACGCAGCGGTCTCGCGCAATGCTTCTCGGCAGTTGAACGTGGACGTGATGATGGTGATCGAAGCCATGGCGTCAGGGTTGGTGGCGCAACAAGCGAAGCGACAGCGACAGCTTGAGGTACTGAATATTGGATCCGATGATCAGCTTGGCATCACGCCAACTTGTGTTGCGCAGCAGATAGCCCAGGCAACGACGGTCGACTTGGCTGTTGGTCTGATGGGATGGATCTTGGCTGTAGGTCATGCCTCGGCGTAGCGCCTCGGCAAGTAGCAGGCGAATCGTGAATGCGACATAGCCCCTTAAACGCGTGATAAATACCAAGATCTTCGCCAGCCTGTAAGTCAATTTTCAAATCGGTAGCTGCCTCAACCAATTCAACCGTTCCGTCAGTCGATTGACCATCAACCTCTACCTAGGCAAAGTAGTTGTCAGTTTGTTGCTGCAGCGAGGTAATCGGGTTATTTAGGGCTCCGGCAGCGTTCTATGTCGCAGTAAGAACATAGATTGGCGGATTTGATCTTATTTCGCCGTTATCCACCATTGCGACTCTCCATTGGAGTAATCTTCGCCGTGGTGCGGTGCTTGTATCTAAAAGTTAATTTTATCGCAGATTCAATCGCTGCCCTGTAGTATCTTTTCTTCACTATACTTTCAGGCGATCCTGCCCGCCCATTGATCCAATGTCGGAGATACATGACGCTATATATGACTGCGCGTTGAGGGGCCCAGAAAAGCAACAAGCTACGGAGCGTCAACGCACCTGTCGCTTTTCTGAGGTTTATCTCCAGTCCGTCAATAACAGGGCGCGCGGCGCCAAAACCTTCGTAGGTTTTGGTCAGTTTTTCTATTGTGAATCTTTCTCGGCGGATTGCGTGGATGAGCAGGAGGCGTGGGTCATAATAACCCCGCCAGCCCTCAGAGGATGCCAAGAGACAAAGCTCGGTGTCGTCGCCTGACATCTGCGATTGACCTGTGCGGCCCGCAAGAGCGAAGCTGTAAGTCCCTTCTATCATCGGCCGGACAGCGGCAATTCGCAAACATAGCCCCGCGCCCCAAAGATAGCCTTGAAAACGAGGAAGCTTGCCAGACCTGGGATATTGGTCCCCGATTGCATAGGCAGACACCATGGTGAATGGAAAGTCTGGAGGCAACGAAAAGTCTTGCGGGAGGCGGGTTTTGCCACCGACATACCCTACGTCGTCATACGTATCGAAAACCTCTAGCGCAGTGCTTAGGTAATGTTGATCAAGTAGGTTGTCGTCATCTACGAAGCAAACTATCGGAGCCCGTGCGGCACGGAGCCCAGCTAATCTGGCAAACACTAATCCCGGCGTTGCTTCAGAAACAACTGTCACAAGGCGTCCGTTCGCTAACGCCGTACGACGCGCGACCCCTGCCGTATCGTCGGAGGACGCGTTGTCTACAACGATCACCTCGTAATCATCTGGCGCAACACCCTCTTGGTTGTAGACGTGGGTAAGGGCCTTCGATATTAAGTCCGACGAATTGTGGCAACAGATGATGACTGAAATCTTCATATTTTGGAAGTTGTCATCGTATAAGGTGTATGCGCCGGCGTGCGCGCGCGACGCACAGAATTAGCTGCCAAAGAATTTTCAGTCGTAGCGATCGGCGCATGCCGCTGTATTGTCGAATATACCAATTGCCCGACACTGATTCAAAGTACTCAACAGCATGCAATAGCTGGCCCGCATATTCTATCTTGGCAATTGCTGCAGCAGAACGAACAAGCGCGCACCATCTCGCTATTGGAGATAAATTCCGGTCCGAGAACAGATGCCAGTATAGGCAGGCATGGCTCATCAGATTATTAAATACCGCTCGTTCGCTATCACCATTGCCGTGTTTGCGATATCTTACTAAGGCGTCCGAAATGCCGTAGCATCGATATTCATCGGGCATCATGATGCTCCACCGCCAGTCGTTGCTAGTATGAATTTCCTCATAGAAGGGGGAAAACGTCGACCGCCGGATAACGGAGGATATTACTGGAAAAAACAAGCCTCTTCGTGCTGTAAATTCCCTGATCGTACTTCCGTTTAGCTCTCCAATGGGGATTCGAGCTTTCCATGTTGCCGCTTGCGAACCGCCAAATACTTCGAAATCTGTAAAGACTAAATCTGGTCTATTGCGCTTGACTATCGTCTGAACTACTGTCTCTATGAAATTCGGTTGCAGTATGTCATCGTCCCCGAGGATCATCACGTACTCGGAGGAAGAAATCGCGACACAGCGATTCCAGTTTCCAAACATCCCGATGTTCTCTTCATTGCGAAAATACTTCACGCCCTCGATGGATAGTGCGATTCGCTTGATGCGGTTGTGTTTACTACCATTGTCCACCACGATGACTTCTGTCGGCGGATGAGTTTGGCTTAGGCAGCTCTGGATGGCGGCCTGCAGAAAATCAGTCCTCTCGAAGGCGGGAATCGCGATTGAGATTGTTACTGGGTTCTGTTTCATTGGTAGACGGCGTCTGACATATGCGCCGCAGTTCGAGGGGCCAACGCCATGCGTTATAGCTAAGTTGTACTAGGAGCTGAACTAATACAAGCGCCAGCGGGTTGTTCGGAACCAGTAGTCCTAGCGTAAAGGATCCCGCAGAAATCGCAATGCCGGTTACCCAGGCGGCAACTACAAAGGGCACCTTGTTGAAGCATGTGAGAGCAATTGACGCATTGCCGTGTATGACTTCCAAGAAGTACAGTCCCGCCATACAAAATAGTGAAATCCTTCCTAGACTGATCGCCTTCTCGTTGATCACGGCGACGACCGTAGGACCGAAACCAACGACCATCATGCTGCCGAGTGCAAACAGTAGCCAAGAATGCCTAGTGCCAGTGCGATATATTTTTAGGAACCTTGTCAGATCCTTCTGATGCGCTGCCTCGCTCATCAATGCAACTGAGGCGGTGAAACGGACGCGCGCGAGAGATACCAGGGCCTGGAAAACTTGGGTTGCAAGCGAAAAAGCAGCGAATTCATTCAGCGCAAGAAATAGACTGGCGGCCAGCGAAGTTGAGCGCAAAATGAGGAACCCGGCGACGGAAACGGAGCCGAGACTTTTCGCTGTTTTGGTTAAGGCGGACCTTGCTGCCTTCACCTCAGCTTGGTGCGTAACTATAGGGGCGGCGGCACTGGCGACGATTGTTTCCCTCAGACATCCCCGATAGAGTTTCATGGCGATAAGACCCCCGAGTGCTGCCCCAGCGGCGCATGCAAGGAGCCCATATCCCAGTACCAAAAAGATTATGGTAACCGCTAGATTCGCGACTCTCGATACGGAGTTTATCTTCTGCGCCACGCCCACCCGATGAATGCCTTGTAGGATTGCTCCGTAATGCGCCGCATAGAACGATGCACTGCTTCCAAGTGCGAAGATCAGCCATGCAGCGAGTTCTCTGCTTGTAATGCTCGGCGCAATAAAATTTAAATAGGCAGATCCTACACCGACCTGGACCAAAAGCAGTACTAGAACGAGCCACCTATAAATGCTGCGTGCAGCACGCACATAGGCAAGAAGCGCGATATCGCTCTTTTCAACTCGGCGCCCCGCAGTGCAGTAAGCAACATGGCGAATAAGCGCTGGTTGCAGGCCGAAATCAAGTAGCTGGACGACGCTCGAAACAAGGAGGAAGGCGGACCATAGGCCGAACGATTCTGGTGAGAGGTATCGCAGCAAAAAGGGAAGCGCGATCAGCCCCGACCCGTATTGAGCCGCTTGAGAGAAGTAGCTCCAAGCAACGTCACCCCGGGATAGCGTTCGTTGAGGCCTCATCAATTCAGCAGTGCTGCTATTTGTCTGCCGCGCATGACACAATCATCGGACCAGAAATACTTCCATTGCCCGAAGCGGCCAGCCATAAACACGGTGCACCTGCTATCAGCTGGCTCGTCTCGCGTCCAGTCTGTTAGTGGATGCGTATCGTTGGAACTCCGAGCAAGACCATGTTCTTCGAGCCAGGACCAGATCACATCTAACATGCTGGCTGTCTCGAGCGTGAATATCACGTTTGCCCATGGAATCATCTTCACGTGTTGGTGCAAACTGTGTCCGTTGCGGAATTTCAATGGATCGACTAGCCCCATCTCGATCAACTCGTCTTTAATCCTTTTCTCAATGAGATCTGGTGCCTCGGACAACGGTTTAAATCTGCTGAAGTAAACCTCAGTTTGAATTCCGCACCATCCGTCCGGTGCATTGTTTTGGCTTAGCTTTTCGGTGTGATTGATGCGAGTGGCAAGCTTATCGCTGTCATACACGTATATCCAATGCTCGGGACGTAGCGCCGGGTGTGGGACTGCCGTATTTACTAGGAGCAACTGTGAGCATGCCAGATTCATCGCCGCTTCAAGAACATTCGATGGGGCTGACGTGCACAGGCGAATGAATACCGGGAGCGGTAGCGTGTTTATAAGTTTGGTGTAGGGAAAAATCGTGCCGTTGGCGCAAAGTACTTTTTTGTTATCAAGATCAACCGAAATTACTTCCGCGCCATATATAATATGGCTACCTTCCTTGAGGCTGTCGGCGAATGCTTGATACCCTCCCTTTGTGGGATATCGGACGTTTGTAATATAGTGAAACGGCTTCTTCAGCGGCCCCGATGCTCCCGTTATAACGTCATCTACGTTGGGGTAATGGATTCGAGATCCAATCCATTCTGTCGATAGACGATCAGGCGGGCAAGTCCAATATTTTTGCGTGTACGTGCCAGCGAATACCTGTGCGAATGTTGGGCCAAACGCTCCGGTAAGCCACTCGCCGTAGTTCGCCGCATCCTTGTCAGGTGTTGTGCTGCGCGTACTTAAGAATGCTTCAAGACAAGCCGATCGTTCAGGTTCAGGAACCTGGTAAAGAGAGGTCTGAGCGGGATGATCAATCCAAGCGCCTTTGTAGTAGTTGCCTACCACTGCCTCAAATTCTTCGACGCGTCCCTTGGTCGAGGCTTCGAACAGTTCCCTAACGTACTGCTGCTTGGTGAACGACACGTGTGGACCTTGGTCCCAAGTGAACCCGTCTCTGTATGTCGAAGAAATATGACCAAACGGTCGTCCCGTTCGTTCCAAGATAGTGCAGTTATCGTGTCCCAAGTGGTAGGAGGCCGATAGCCCTGCCAGCCCGGCGCCGAGGATCACGTTCATGCAGACTGGGCTCCGACGATAGGGGTATGCTCGGTAATCAAAGGGGCGAACCGCATGACCTCATTAGCGCGGTACGGAAGGGCCCCCAAAAGCAGACTTCCGCGGGCCCCCCAATTTGTCCACCACTCCGTAGCAAAATCTCGGATTGCGCGGGGGTTCCCCGATCCCACGTTCCATATTCGAGGGGTGTTGGGACTGACATCATCACGCAGGCAAGCATGTGTAAACGACCTTGCGACATGCCTCACATCTACAAAGTCTCGTATCTGCTCTCCGGCGGTCATGCGAAAATCGCTGCCTGCAAGTGCGGCCTTGCGCAGCGCGGGCCAGAGGTTGGCTTCACTTTGCCCTTCACCAAAGGCGGAAAAAACTCGTAGATAGCAAATCTCTAGGGCCAACTCAAGCGCTGTCGCATGACAGGTGGCAAAACATGCTGCTTTGCTTGCTGCGTAAGCGCTTGTCGGCAATAGCGGCGCATCAGGTGGAATCAGATCGTACCGCTCGGCAGATCGGCCATATTCTGCGAAACTGCCAGCCACCACCACGCGTTTAACTCCTTCTGCATGCGCTTGCTCCAAAAGCTTTTGTGTAACCAGCACATTCCAGTAAGTCATCTCTTCGCGTGATGCGTGTTTCGGGCTCACACCGGAAGCTGCAAGGTGCACCAACACGTCGGTACCTGCCAGAGTCCCCTTCGGTAACGCGTCCAGTTGTACGTTAATCCAACTGCTGGTCGGAATTTGACTGTTTCTTGCGCTTGGGGTGCGGCACGTTGCCGTGATCTTGAATCCCAGAGTTGCAGCCTCTGCGATGAAGTGCCTTCCAATGAAACCGGTGCCCCCGGTGACGAAAACTCGCATGATTAAAAGGGGGAGTTGAAGTCGGAGAGGCGGGGATGTGATTTATCGCGGGCCGATAGGATCGGGTCTGAATTGCCCCAGTTGCATCCGAAGGAGTCCCAGCGTACTCCTTTGTCGTGCTGGGGCGAATAGACGGAGCTTACTTTGTACGCCATTACGACATCATCAGTCAGTGCAATGAAGCCGTGAGCCATACCCTTCGGGATAAAAATGCCTTCACCCGCAGCGCCGTTCAACTCAATCGAAATGTGCGCACCGAAGGTGGTTGATTGTCTGCGCAGATCAAGGACTACATCCAGTACGCGCCCTGACATGCAGTAGACGATTTTGTGGTGATCATGCGGCGGAGTTTGGAAGTGCATGCCGCGGATTACCCCCTTGACTGAGCTGGAGTAATATTCTTCACACCATTCGATTGGAAGCCCGAGTTCGCTGAAGCGTTCAGAATGGAAGGTTTTCAGGAACGTGCCACGCTCGTCCTTTTGAAGGGGCGGGTGAAGCCTGAAACAACCTGCCAGTTCGGTGCCAAGAAGTTCCACGGTCAATACTCAAAAGTTCACGCCGAAAAAATCTTCCAGCTTCTCCGCGATGTAGTCCAACTGCTCTTCCCCCAGCGCCGGGAATGTCCCCAGCCAGAAGGTCTGGTTCATCACGATGTCGGTGTTGGTCAGCTCGCCGCTCACGCGGAAGTTGCGGCCGGCCATGTACGGCTGCTTGGTCAGGTTGCCCGCGAACAGGAGGCGCGTGCCGATCTTGCTCTGGTCGAGGAAGTTGATCAGGTCGCTGCGCTGCACGCCGGCGGTGTCCTTCAGCACCAGCGGGAAGCCGAACCACGAAGGCTCGCTGTTGGGCGTGGCTTCCGGCAGGTGCAGGAACTCGGCCACGCTGGCCAGGCGGTTCTTCAGGTACGCGAAGTTGGCGCGGCGCTTGGCGATGAACTCGTCGACACGGTCCATCTGCGCCAGCGCGCAGGCGGCCTGCATGTCGCTGATCTTCAGGTTGTAGCCCAGGTGGCTGTAGGTGTACTTGTGGTCGTAGCCGTCGGGCAGGTCGCCGCCCAGCTCCTGCTTGTTCCAGCAGAAGCGCTTGTTGCAGGTGTTGTCCTTGCCGGGCGGGCAGTAGCAGTCGCGGCCCCAGTCGCGGAACGACTCGGCGATCAGCTTCAACTCGGGGTTGTTGGTGAACACCGCGCCGCCTTCACCCATGGTGATGTGGTGCGCTGGGTAGAAGCTCAGCGTGCCGATGTCACCGAAGGTGCCCACCAGCTGGCCGTTGTAGGTGGCGCCCAGTGCGTCGCAGCAGTCTTCCACCAGCCACAGGTTGTACTTCTTGCACAGCGCCGTCACCACGTCCAGATTGAACGGGTTGCCCAGGCTGTGGGCCAGCATGATGGCCTTGGTCTTGGGCGTGATGGCCGCTTCGATCAGGCTGGCGTCGATGTTGTGCGTGGCCAGGTCCACATCCACGAACACCGGCACCGCGCCGAACTGCAGGATGGGGTTGACCGTGGTCGGGAAGCCCGCGGCCACGCCGATCACTTCGTCACCCTGCTTGATCGCGCGGTCGCCCAGGCGGGGCGAGGTGAGGGTGGAGAAGGCCACCAGGTTGGCCGACGAACCGGAGTTCACCGTGATCAGGTACTGCACACCCAGGAACTTGGCCAGCCGATGCTCAAACTGGGCGTTGAAGCGGCCCGTGGTCAGCCAACCGTCCAGCGAGGCTTCGACCATCAATTGCAGTTCCTTGGCGCCGATCACCTTGCCCGAGACGGGCACGGGCGATTCACCGGGCACAAAGGGCTTGGGTGCCAGGGTCAAGTCGGCGTACTGCTTCACCAGCTCGGAGATCTGGCGGCGCAGCGCATCGGCCGGGGTCAGGATGGGAGCGATCACGCTGCTCATACGGTTTCCTTCGTCTTCGTGTTCATGTATTGCGCGATCTGCCGCAGGCAGACTTCGCGCACATCTTGCTTGTCGAGCCAGGCTTGTTGCCAGTCGACGATGCGGGCCAGCGCCGTGTCGAGAGTCCAGGCAGGTTGCCAGCCCAGCCGGCTGCCGGCCTTGGAGATGTCCAGCTTGAGGTAGTGCGCCTCATGCGGGTGATTCCCTTCGTCCACCGCCCACCGCGCACCGCGGCCCCAGCGCTGCACCAGGTTCTCAACGATCCACTGCACCGGCTTGGCGTCGTCGTCGCGGGGCCCGAAGTTCCAGGCTTCTGAGGCGCTGGCGCCCTGCGTGTACAGCGTTTGCGCCAGCACCAGATAGCCTGACAGCGGCTCCAGCACGTGCTGCCACGGGCGGATGGAGTGGGGGTTGCGGATGCGCACCGGCGCATCACGCTCGAAGGCGCGCAGTACGTCGGGCACCAGGCGGTCCAGCGCCCAGTCGCCACCACCGATGACGTTGCCCGCACGGCCCGAGGCCAGGGCCACGCCGCGGGCATTGAAGAACGACTTGCGGTAGGCCGCGGTCACCAGCTCCGAGCAGCCCTTGCTGTTGCTGTAGGGGTCATGGCCACCCATGGGCTCGTCTTCACGATAGCCCCACACCCATTCCTTGTTCTCGTAGCACTTGTCCGTCGTCACGTTGACGATCGCGCGCACGCTGTCGGTCTGGCGGGCGGCATCCAGCACATGCACCGTGCCCATCACGTTGGTGGCGTAGGTTTCCACCGGCTGCTCGTACGACAGCCGCACCAGCGGCTGCGCCGCCATGTGGATGACGATCTCGGGCTTGAAGGCCTGGAAGGTGGCCAGCACCGCTTCGCGATCACGCACGTCGCCGATGGTGGAGGCCATGCCCTCGGCCACGCGCGCCTGCTCGAACAGCGCCGGCTGGGTGGGCGGCTGCAGCGCAAAGCCCTGCACCTGCGTACCCATGCTCTGCAGCCACAGCGACAGCCAGCTACCCTTGAAGCCGGTATGGCCGGTCAGCAGCACGCGCTTGCCGTGCCAGAAGGTGGTGTCGACGTTCATCGCTTCAGTCCCAGCGCTTCCAGGGCGCCTTGCCGCTGGCCCACAGTTCTTCCAGGTGGTGCTTGTCGCGCAGGGTGTCCATCGGCTGCCAGAAGCCTTCGTGCTGGAAAGCCATCAGTTCGCCTTCGGCGGCCAACTGCATCAGAGGCTCTTGTTCCCAGACGGTGCTGTCGTCTTTGACGTAGTCGATGACCGACGGGTTCAGCACGAAAAAGCCGCCGTTGATCATGGCGCCGTCGCCCTTGGGCTTTTCCTTGAAGGAGCGCACCTGTCCTTCGTGCATGTCCAGTGCACCGAAGCGGCCTGGGGGCAGGGTGGCGGTCAGCGTGGCCTGCTTGCCGTGAGCGCGGTGGAAGGCGATCGACGAGGTGATGTCGATGTCGCCGACGCCATCACCGTACGTGAAGCAGAACTCGGTTTCGTTCTTCAGGTGCTCGGCCACGCGCTTGAGCCGGCCTCCGGTCATCGATTCATCGCCCGTGTCCACCAACGTCACCTGCCAGGGCTCGGCGCGCCGTTCGTGCACATGCATGCGGTTCTCGCGCATGTCAAACGTGACGTCGGACATGTGCAGGAAGTAGTTGGCGAAGTACTCCTTGATGACATAGCCCTTGTAGCCACAGCAGATGATGAAGTCATTGACCCCGTGCGAGGCATACAGCTTCATGATGTGCCACAGGATCGGCTTGCCACCGATTTCCACCATGGGTTTGGGCCGCAGCGCGGTTTCTTCGCTCAAACGGGTACCCAGGCCGCCGGCCAGGATGACAGCTTTCATTGCTTGCTTTCGAGGGAGAGGGCGTCAGCCGGAGACGACAAACGCGTCGGAATGGAATCGGCGGGCAGGCAGCCCGGCGGCCAGCAATTGACGCTGGGCGCTTTCGATCATGTCGTTGGAGCCGCAGGCGTAGACCCAAGTACTGCTTAGGTCAGGTGCATCGGACATAAAGACGTTCTGCACGTAGCCGCGAGCGCCAGTCCAGTCTTCTGGCGGCCTTGATGCAACCCGGACGAAGCGAATAGGTAGCGCGCTTCCATCAGGCGTCCAGTAGTGCTCCTGCGGATGTCGGCATCCCCAATACACGGTCACCGACGCCGGGTATTTCTGCCCGTGCATCGCTGCGATCTGTTCGAGCATCGCTTTCACGGGTGCAATCCCCGTGCCGGTGGCCAGGAACACCAGATGCTCGCCTGCGGCGTCACGCAGGAAAAACGTGCCGAGCGGACCATGAAGGCGGAGAAGGTCATTGGCTTGCGCGTGGCCAAACCAATAGGCGCTCATAGCACCGTCCTTCACCGCTCGGATATGCAGCTCCACAGGGCCAGCAGCGCCAGGCGCCGCATTGGCGATGGAATAGGCGCGCTTGATACCACCCGGGCCAATGACGTTGATGTATTGACCGGGCAGATAACGAAGCTTTGCCGTTGGCGGCAGCCGCAAAGTCACCTTCACCACGTCGTCCAACACGCGCTCAACCTGATGAATGCGTGCGGGCCAGGTACGTGCAGGGTACTCGGCCAAGTCGCCAAGGTCTTCGATGTCGAGTACGACGTCGTCGACAGCGGCTCGGGCACAGGTGAGGATCCAGCCTTGCTCGAGGTCGGCAGCCCCCAGGACATCTTCGGGCCGAATTCGCTCGGTATGTCCACTGACCACGCGGGCCTTGCAGGAGCTGCAGCGACCGGTCTTGCAGCTGTGCTCCAGCACCAAACCGGCGGACAGGGCGGCGTCCAGCAGCGAAGTCCCGGGGGTGGCTTCGTACTGCTTGCTGTTGGCCAGGGTGATGGTTGGCACGGCTCAGACTCAGGTTGACCGCAGCGACGCCTTCAACGCGGCAAGCCGCTCCGCTCGCTGGGGCGAAATGGGCGTGAGGCGCGAAACGTGACGGATGATCAGAGCCATGATGAGCAAGAGGCCGACAACCACGAAGGTGGCCGCAGCGATCAAGCTTCGCTTGGGCTTGCTTCGCCGCTCGGGCGGTGTAGCGACGTCCAAGACTTGCACCAGTGCGCCTTCACGACTTTCGTCGACACGGGCTAGTTCATACTGGCGCGCGAACAGCTCGAACAAGGTTTCTTGGTACTTGAATTCGCGGTACTTGCCGACATAGTCGTTGTCGTCGCCGCTGCCTCGAACCTTTTCGGTTCGCGCCAGTTGGCCCCGCAGCGCAACAAGCCTATCTTGTGCGGTCCGAAACTCCGGCGCGTTTTCGTTGTAGGCGCCGCGCATAGTCTGCAGCCTGACTTCCGCGGCAGTCACTTCGGCTTGCAGACGTGCGTAAGTTTCGGCAGCTGATTTCGGCTCTGAGCGCAGAGCGCCTTCAGAGAAGCCGCTTGCTTCCAGAGCGCGCTGCGCAGCGGTCAAGCGCTCTTTGGTCTGCGTCAGCTGCTGTTCGAAGAACACGCGGCGTTGCTGCGCTTCCGTCACAGCCAAAGAGGAAGACAGACGTCTCAGCTCATCGATATAGGCGTTGGCGATGTCGGCCGCCCGCTTGGGGTCTTCATCGTCCACTGTGACGGAAATTAGGCCATCCTTTTTGCCTACAGTAATGTTCGCGTTATCCGCGAGTTTCTTGCGCGCATCCATTCGCAGCTTTGACTCATACACTTTGATCAAGTCGAAACGGTCGATGATGCGATCGGACACAGTGGCGCTTTGCATGAACGCCACATACTGGTCTGCCGGCGTTTTGACCCCCGTGCCACTTGCCAGCCCAGCCAGCGCGCCCAAAGATGCAAGTGCCGAAGCTGCCGAGCTCTGCTGCTGCTGCGGCGGCAGAAAGGTGGTGGTAGCAGTGAAGGTCGGCGGAATCAGAAGCGCCGCGCCATAAGCGAGCGCTGCCGCCAGCAATGGTGCCCCGACCAACAGCTTCCAGCGCGACTTCAAGATCACGCTCAGTTCAAGCAGGCCGATTTCTTCGCTGTCGCCCTCTAAAACGTCGTCCGGCATACCGACGCGGGCGTTATGTGATCGCATTTTTTCGCCCATCAGTTCTTGATCGTCTTAAGCGCCGCCGCACCCAGGCCAAACTGGTAAAGGATCTGAGTCCATTCCTTGGCCGCCTGGATGAACGTGGTCTTGTTCAGCTCCTCTGGCACGAACACGGTATCGCCCGGCAAGGCGGGAACGTTCAAGTCGCCGCCCGAGAAGAAACCGCTGCTTTGCCGCGCACTCACCACGCTGCCATTGGCCCGCAGCACGAAGGCGCTGCCATCATCGGCGCCACGGGTCGGGCCTCCTGCCAGTTTCACGTAGTCCGTCACCTTGCGGTCGCCGCTGTAGAGGTAACTGCCTCCATTGAACACGCTGCCGAACACGCCAACGGTGGTGGGTACTGCGGGCACATAGATGCGATCGCCGTTTTCCACAACCAGTTCAGGCAACTGCGCTGCATTCGGGTCGAGTTGCAGCACGACGCGGCCGGTCGGTCGCACGGCACGCAGCCTTTCGATCAGGCGAGAGGCACCGGTGCTTTGGCTGGCCTGTACAGCCGCCTCGTCCGCACTCAACGCCCGCTGCGTGCTCGTCTTCTTCGCAAACTCCGTCTCCAAATCCCGCAGCGCCCGCTCATAGTTCTCCTGCTGGGTCTTTTGCACGCTCTCCCGCGAAAACTCTGTGCCAAACACATACGCATTCGGCGTCAGCCCCCCCGCCACGCGAATCGCGTCGGTGATCGAGCTGTTCGGCGGCAGGATGTAGTCGCCCGGCCGGGCCACTTCGCCTTC
>CETV01051447.1_pt1 | contig 24458 bp, 21 predicted proteins | sample 531451 | NCBI WGS metagenome assembly CETV01 (sample SAMEA2623155, study PRJEB7988) | marine metagenome | isolation source: saline water (ENVO:00002010), including | reverse complement strand
TAGGTGAAGTCCGAGACCCACAGCTGGTTGGGCCGCTCGGCACGGAACTGCCGGTTGACTCGGTCCAGCGGACATGGCGCCTTCGGGTCAGCGACGGTGATGCGCACGGCCTTGCCTCGACGCACGCCCTGCAGGCCTTGCTGACGCATCAACCGTTCGATGGTGCAACGAGCCACCGCCACGCCCTCGCGGTTGAGCTGGCGCCAAACCTTGTCGGCGCCGTAGACCTGCATGTTGGACTGCCACACGCGCTGGACCTCAGACACCAGGCACGCATCCCGCTGTGCGCGACGCGAGCACAGCGACGGGTTGCGCTGTCGGGCAGCATGACGCCAATACGCCGACGGGGCGATCTGCAAGACGCGGCAGATCGACTCGACCCCGAACTCCTGGCGATGCCGGTCGACGAAGGCCTTCAGGACTTGAGGCGGCGGTCGAGCTCCGCCTGGGCGAAAAACGCGCTGGCCAGCTTCAGGATCTCGTTGGCCTTGCGCAGTTCACGCACCTCGCGCTCGAGCTCCTTCACGCGCTCGGCCTCGCTGGTCGTCACGCCTTCTCGCACGCCGGCATCGACCTCGGCGCGCTTGACCCATTCGTTCAGCGTCTGCGGCACGCAGCCAATCTTGGGCGCGATGGACTCGATGGCCGCCCACAGCGACGGGTACTCCCCTCGGTGCTCCTGCACCATCCTCACCGCACGCTCACGCACCTCGGGTGAGAACTTGTTCGACTTGCTCATGGCTCAATCCTCTCAGAGTGTTGAGCCTCCTCGAAACCCGGGGCGGTTCAGTCTGGCTGACAACAGCAGGTCTGCCTGATCTGGTTCGTGAGGACCGCTCCTGTGGGCATCAGATGTCCAGTCCACCAAGCACCCCACCTATGCCTCGATGAATCGCCCTGGACATCCCCTGATGCGTGCGCCCCTAAACGCAATGCGTTCCGGGACGGCATGGAGTACCCAAGCGCACTGGCCAACAAGGCGGTAGCGACGCCCAATTTGTCACCCACTCAGGACCGCGGACAACACAGCTCTTGCACAACAAGTTCGCAAGGACAGAACTGCACAAGTCCGCAGCTCTTCCAGTCGACCCAAGTCCTCAGAGCAGGACTCGCCGGGCATGCACGGAGAACCGGGTTCACGTAGAGCGTGAACCAGGCACCTCTCGTCAGCCGCACCGACGACGACCTGCTCTCACACATGGCCGAAGCGGCCATTGCCGATCACGAACACGGCCAGTTACAGGAAGAACTCGCCCTTACAAACCTTCTCTCAGGCTCCCTAGTGGGGAGCCCGAAAAGAGACCAGTAACCCGGCCACACGGCGTCAACCCCTTGTCATTCCCCTCCGCGCAATCCACGGACGCAACTCAATGAACACAAAGCAAAACTCGTCACGTTTCTACGGCGTGCTTTGGACCAGCGCCATCCTCACCCTCACAGCGTGCGGCGGCGGCACGGGCAGTACGCCTGAGTCCGTGGAAGGCACGCAAACCGGGGCAACACGCGAACTCGTAAGCAACGGCCCTGACGGTCCGCCAGTTGCAGACTTCCAAACTGAGGACAAACGCGCTTCAGCCGCCGACCGCAAGAGCGACGACGACAATGCAAGCTCAGCAACAGCCGCCGCACAGGCTGACTCCAACCCGCCACCAGAGGCCACGCCGACCGACAATGCTCAAGCCACGGAAGTCGGAACAGGGACGGAGACACTCGAGTACGCTGCACAAGGAACCGCCTCCCGTCTGAGTGCTGACACCGCTGCGAACCCGCTCGACATCTTTGTCTCCCTCGACGGCAAAGATACATGGACTGGCCGGCTACCCAGCCCAAACGCCACCATGACGGACGGCCCGCTTCGCACGGTCAACGCGGCCCAAGCCCGGGCGCGCCGCGAGGTTGCCTCCATGAATCTGGGTGCACCCAGGAGGCCAATCCATGTACGAATCTCAGCAGGCCAATACCGACTGACAGCCCCCCTCGTATTTGGACCCCAAGACTCCGGCGTCAATGGTGCCCCCGTCATCTATCGCGCCGAGGTGCCCGGCTCGGTTACATTCACGGGCGGCGTCCAAATTGGCGTAGTTCAACCCGTCGCAGCAGCAGGAACAGTCGTCGCATTACCCTCCCCCGCGCTCGACACGGCCAACATGCGCGGCGGAACCCAGCTCTTTGTCAACGCTCAGCGAGCGACGCTCGCACGCACCCCAAATGCAGGCAACTACTGGTTCGTCACAAAACCTGTTCAGTTGCCGGACGAACCGTCCGCGAAGACGGGCTATGAAGCCTTTGCACCACCCACGGCCGCATTGGCAGCGATCAACGGCCTGAGCCCAGCCGACCGGAATCAAGCAGTCCTCCATGTCATGCAGGCATGGAGCAGCGGGCATCACCGGGTTTCAAGTTTACCGACGCCAGCCGGCAGCGTGCGCGTAGCCCCGCGGGCTCTCTGGCCCTTTCTGCACTTCGGCACAGACCAACGCTTTTATCTCGAGAACGTCAGTTCTGCGCTCGACGCCCCCGGCGAGTGGCTATGGGACTCAAGCGGGCTCCGCTACATTACTACCGCAGCAGACGTCGGCAAGCAGCTCGTCTTTGAATTGCCCGTCTTGGAGCAACTCATTCAGATTAGGGGCTCGGCGGCAACAAATGAATGGGTGCAAGACCTCGAATTCCGAGGCCTGAGCTTCGCTCATACCCGCAGAATCACGGCTACTGGCGGAAACGTCGACGGTCAGGCCGGCGTACAGATTGGTGCAGCCATTGAAGTAGACGCTGCGCGTCGCGTCGTTATCGACGGTTGCACCATCACGCGAACTGGCGGTTACGCTGTATGGCTCCGCAACAGCGTACGAGACACGACGGTAAGCAATTGCCGCATGAACGACCTGGGCGCTGGCGGAATAAAAGTAGGCTTGGCAGCCCAACCTTCAACGGAGGTTAATGGCACAGGCGCCAACGTTGTACACAGCAACATCGTCAGCAACACAGGAAAGCAGATACCTGGCGCTGTCGGCATCTGGGTCGGCCAGAGTTCCGACAACACAATCTCGAACAACCTGGTCGCAAACACAACCTACACAGGCATATCGGTCGGATGGTCATGGTCCTACGGCAACAGCAACGCTGCAAGGAACATCATTCGGAACAACCTGCTCGTCAATATCGGAATGGGTGAAATGTCCGACATCGGCGGCATCTACACTTTGGGCGAATCACCTGGGACCATTATCAGTGGAAATGTCATCCATGAAGTCAGGCCATATCCTGGCTATGGGGCCGGTGCGTTTGGGCTCTACAATGACGAAGCTTCAACCGGCGTTACATGGGAGCGAAACATCGTCGTGGGCACCGATGCTGGCGGATATCTCCTCCACTACGGCAGAAACAACAAGGTTCGCAGCAATGTGCTCGCGTATGGCGATCGTGGCGAAGTCCGCGTTACCGTGGCTGACCCGCTGCTAACCAAACTCGACTTCAGCGGCAATTTGCTGCTGCCTAAGAACCCGTCGCCATTGGTCGCTTACGCTACCGCGCCCGACGTCTCCTACTCAAGCAACCGCGTAAGCAATCGCACGCTCGCAGGCGCATTGGATCTGGCGAAATGCGGTAGTGGTTGCACCATCAGTTCAGCCGTATTGTCGATCGGCAAGGATCCGCGCAACATCACTCTGGCCGGCGTAGATCCTGAAACAGCGGCGTGGGTCACGCAAGTGGCCTCCAATTCCGGGCCGATCGGATTGGCAGCGAACATGATTCCACCGGTCAACGCAGACCTTCCCAAGCCAATCGCAGCGCCACCCGTCAGTTACGAGACCGATATCGCAGGCACCAACATCGGCGGCAAACCGCTGAATCTCAAATACCTTACTGGCATCAACCCAGCCGCGATCTCCGTTCAGGTCGACCCTACCGCTACGTCCGGCAAATGTCTGCGCTTTACGGAATCCCTCGCCAACGTGTTTCGTTGGGAACCGGTTGCCGTGGCACTCCTGAACCATACCGGCGGCAGTACCACGGTTGAATTCTCGATCAAGATTGATGCCAACGCGAACTTCTTGCATGAATGGCGAGACGCAGGCATCAACTATCGTACCGGCCCTGCCTTACGCATCCGACCGAGCGGCATCGATGTGGCAGGCCGAACAGTTGCACCGGCACCCGTTGGCGAGTGGGTTACCTTGAGGATTACCGCAGCACTCGGAAAGGAATCCGGCACCTGGGGCCTTCAGGTAAAATACAGCGACGGGAAGATCGTGAAAGTCGACGGCCTGACAAACAAGGACCCAAGTTGGAACAAAATGGCATGGGCAGGATTCATCTCTGACGCAGGTGTGCTGTCGACTTCCTGCATTGGCGGCATCACCGCCGACAATGCGACTGGAAGCTGACTACAGTTCGCGCGTCCTCCTCGTCAATGGCAGTCGCTCAGCGCTGACTAGCATTGGCGCTCAGTGCACATGATTCTGTATCAGAGCATGTCTGTTTTTACCCAACCCACGGCGGTTCATCCAGGATCGCCCTGTCTGCGCACGGAGCATGGACCCCGTTACCCCTACCGCAGACCACTACGATACCGAGCGAACCTGTGGGGTCTTCTAAGCAGCCGTCAACGAAAGACTCTCTAGCCATGAGGGCGAGCATCGAGATCCCCCTATGGAGCTCTGTGTACAGGTCAACGTGTGGCTGCCGACGGCTCAATGACAGGTCCGGCTGGAGGGACAGTGTATGCTGCGCATACACGCGCTCCTCCGCCGCGCCAAGCTTCACGATGCACACGCTCACGTTATTTGTATTGCTTACGCTTCTGGGCACATCGAGCTTTGCTCAGAATGAAATCGTCTTGCATGTTGCGACCGACGGCAACGACAACTGGAGCGGACTATCCAGTAAAGCACAGGCCGGAGACGGTCCGCTGCGCACTCTCCTTGCAGCGCAACGCACTGCCCGTCAGGCGTTAGACCAACAACGACGGTTTGGCGGCTCGGTCAAGGTGCTCATTCATCCGGGAATCTACGAAATTGATGCTCCGCTCATTTTCGACCAGCGAGATTCTGGTCTTCCCGGAAAGCCAACGGTCTATCAGGCCTCTGAGCCGGGCACCGTTACGATCTCCGGGGGCAAGCGACTACTTGCCCAAGGCACCACCGGCAAGTCGGAGGTTGTATTCAGTTCAAACGGAACCAATGCAGGGTTTTGGACCGGTGGTCCTCAGCTCTACGTAAACGGCAGGCGGGCAATTCTGGCTCGGGAACCAAACATCGGTCGCGATTGGTTTGTTGGTCAAGCCGTGGCTGTGCCGGGTGAATCTCCTTCCTCCCTCGGTCACGAAGCATTCATTGCATCAAAACCGGCGCTCAGCTTCCTCAACGGCCTGAGCGCCTCCGATCGCGAACGGGCACTTATACACATAATGCAGTCGTGGTCGTCTGGACGCCATCGAATAGGCGGAGCCGCACCTGAAGGCTCTCTTAGAGTGACGCCGAGGTCACGTTGGCCGTTTCTATTCTTCGGTACAAGCCAACGATTCTATGTGGAGAACGTAACAGCGGCCCTGGACCAGCCAGGAGAGTGGGTTGGCGTGGGCACAGATGTCCACTATTTGCCACGCCCTGACGACGATGTTCCGCTAAACGCGGTCCTACCCTACATCGGCCACCTCTTGATCATACGCGGTGCAGGGCCGACCGGCCCGTACGTAGAAAACGTCGCGTTCCGTGATTTAGGCTTTGCATATACTCAAGCACCGACGCCCGCAAACGGCTGGGTAGATACACAGGCTGCCGTGGATATCGGAGCAGCCATTCAAGTCGACTTTGCTCATAACATTGCAATCCTCGGCTGTCGCATCGAATCTACCGGTGGATATGGCATCTGGCTCCGCGATAGCGTCAGAAACAGCACCATCAGCGGATGCAGTATGCGCAACCTCGGAGCTGGTGGAGTAAAAATCGGAACACCGAAGATTGCGGGCGCAGCACCATCAACAGTCACCGGCGAAAACACGGTTAGTGACAACACCATAATGGAAACTGGCGGCCAGTTTCCCGGCGCGGTCGGCATATGGCTCGGCCAGACGTTTGATAACATCGTGCGGCGCAACTCTATCCGGGATACAACCTACACCGGAATATCAGTCGGATGGCAATGGGGCTATTCGACCACGACATCCGGACGTAATCAGATCGTCGGAAATTCGCTTTTAAATATCGGCCGTGGCAGGATGTCCGATCTAGGGGGTATCTACACGCTCGGCCCATCGCCTGGGACTGTCATTGCTGATAATCTTATCAGAGAAGTACGAGGGTATCGCGAGCTCGGCGCCGGAGCCTGGGGAATTTACAACGACGAGGGCAGCAGCGACATACTTGTTGAGAATAACGTTGTAATTGGAACGGATTCTGGCGCCTATCATCTACACTACGGCCGAAATATTCAGCTCAAGGGCAACGTATTCGCACAGGGAGACGGCCCTGAAGTATCGCTTACTCGTAGTGACCCGGAGAAAACGCGGCTCATTCTGCGCGGCAATCTGCTACTGACTGGGAACGCGCAACCTTTCTCTAGCTTGGTCAAGCCTCCCGATGCATACTTCTTCAACAATCTGATTGCGCCTCTCGCCAACAATCAGGTACTCGATCTAAAGTCATGTGCGGAAGGTTGCGAGCGTTCTTCCGCGGGGATCACTCTCGGGCGAAGTCAGCAACAGATCCAGTTCTCTGGGGTGAACCCTGACATGGCTCGACGTTGGATAGAAGCCGCAGCGAACGCTGGCGCCCCTGGCGCACCCCCAGCAGCTCTTGGAGCAGCAACGAAGAATGCAGGAGTGAAGCCGAGCCCCATCACTGCCAAAGATCGGGCAAGACTTTCCGCGTCTGCTTCTGCGGATTCGTTGACTCCAGCGGAAGCACCTCAACTCCAGGTTACCTTGGACCTTATCTCGACTCCGGAAGGAGCAAGACCCGCTGGTTGGCGATACCTGCCAGAGATGCCACGTGAAGCGATGGAGGTTGTCGCTGACAGTACAGCTAGAGGTCAACGTTGCTTGAAGTTCAGTGACTCCCCGAAGTTTGAACATGGGTTCGAACCGTACATGTTCGTGCGCCTCAATCACGCTAAGGGTACTTCAACAGCAAGCTTCTCGATACGCGTAGACGAGAGCGCCGAGTTCATCCATGAATGGAGGGATGATGCGGCACCCTATCGAACCGGCCCGTCCTTACGGATCACACGAAAAGGTGTAGAGGCGGCGGGACGTTTGATTGCGCCCGTGCGACCAGGCGAGTGGCTAAGTATCACTGTGAGCGCCGCGGTTGACGGACTAACCGGCTGGAACATTCGCATCACTGACTCTGAAGGCGAGAGTTACAGCGCCACGGCACTGCCGCACAAAGCCGCCGGCTGGCGCGGATTGCGGTGGCTTGGATTTATCTCCAATGCCGTCGTGACATCGGCGACTTGCCTCGCTTCAGCCAGCGTTACTAGCGACGCGCGTTGACAGACTCATGCTTGAGCGTCTCCAGCGCTTTCTCGAAGCGGCTCATGATCGCATCTATGCCGAGGTACTGCTCAGCGTAGACTCTACCCTTGCTTCCCAACTCTGCACGCCGCGACGGGTCGCCCGAAAGCGATTTAAGCGTGCTCACCAGAGCCGCACAGTCGCCCGGATCAATGCGACACCCCGCAGCATCAAGCACTTGGCCAAGCTGTGTATCCGCAGAAGCAGTGCCCACTGTGGCCCGACCACTGGCCAGCATGCCCGTTAGCTTTGATGGCATCACCAAATCGGCAGCCGAGGCCAGCTGCGGCAAGACATGAATATCAGCAGCATTCAGCATTTCGTTGAGCCGATCGACCGGCTGCAACGGTAGCCAGATGACATTCGACAGGCCAGCGGCACGAAGCTCCAATCTCTCCCGCGCGGCACCGCTACCAGCAAGAACAAAGTGGACATTAGATTGATGGACCATCTCCCTGGCGGCATCAATCACTATCTCCAGACCCTGCTTTTCCCCCATGTTTCCAGCGTAAAGGACCACCACATCCTTGTCACCAAAACCCAATTCAGAACGTATGAAGTTGGGACCGGTGAGCGGGAACACCGAACGTAGATCAACCCAATTTGGGAACTCAACGGTACGGCTCGGTAATACACCCTTCTCGACAAGGCGTTCCACCATCCGCGGCGAGATACTAGACGCGCGGTCAAACCGAGCAAGCAACCCAGATTCCATGGACAAGGCAAATCGACGCAGCCAGCCTCCTCGTTTGCCCAAACCAAGGCTGAACATCGCGTCTACTTCGAAGTCTTGAACGTGGATCCAAGCTGGAACACGAAAAATCCGCGCAACCAACAGTGCGACCGGTGCGACGAACAAGGTCGGTACCACGATGAACAGAACCTCGGGCCGGCGATGGAGTGAGCGCCACAACGCGGGAAGGCTTGAAACTGCGAAGCTGAACAGATGAGCCAGGCGCCGTAAGGTCGTTTGGCGCCGCGGGACCCACAACGGACACCGTGTGATCTGGATAGAACTATTGGGACCCCACGACTCGACGCGATAGCGTACCCCACCATAATCGCTGGGTACGCGCCAAGCTGGGTAGTACGGAGGGGCCGTCACAACATTAACGTCATGGCCGCGCTCCGCTAGCCAAGCCACCATTTCGCCACTGTACTTGCCAATACCCGTCAGCTCAGGCCAGAAGTTCAATCCGTAGAGAAGCAGTCGCATCGCTTTTTCATATCACTGGGCAGGGTTCCCAAATTAAGACATCGTCGCACCGCTCAATGCGCGTCATTTCCGACCACCTTGGCATAAAGAGCTGCCTTGTAGAACATGAGCCCGCGCATGCGCGTGGAGAACGGTAAAGCTTCAGACTCGGCCATCCAGCGTGCAGCAACGCGAACTGCCCCTGCCAATCCCGCAAGCCTTATAAGACGGGCGACCCGGAATAATGCGGTGTCCTTAACTAGCTCAGGCCGTAAACGCAATACAAGAGCAAAGTTTGCAACTGACTCGTCGTACTTCATCATGAGTTGGCTCGCCGTGAGCAACCCCAAGTGACTTGCGGTATTATCCTCGTGCCTTATGGTACAGCGCTCCGCAACCCTAGCGGCCCATTCGCAATCCTCCCAACCCCAGCCTTTGAAATCTTCATTGAGGGGAAAGTCGGCGAGTAGCTCACGTCGAACCACAAAGTTGCAAGAATAGAAGTGATAAGCCGGCGAGTGACGCCTGACGCTAGCCGGCAGAGCCTCCCGCCGCACGGTCATCAAACGGTGCAGCTCATGGTCGACCCCGGTTAGTACAACCTTCCGGGCACTTCGCCCGCCGTAGATGACGTCGACGTGCCCGTCCCTAATCCAATCCAAGTATCGCTGCAGAAAATCTTCTTCATCGGGCCACATGTCGGCATCCAGATAAAGGAGATAGGGCGTCGTTGCTAGCTTGCTCAAAAAGTTTCTAACTTTGGCGCGGCCGGCGTTCCTCTGCAACACAGCCAGTTGGCAGGGTGAGTGAGAGGACTGGAGAATGGGCCACAGTTGCCGATTGAATTCTTGGGTCGGCGAGCCATCGTCAACGAATATGAGCGGAACGGCCACGCCTGCCTTCGTTGATAAGGCTATCAGGCGCGCAGCCAGAGGTCGGACGTCGGAGTTGAAAAACGGGATCACTACTGACAACAGTGAACCCTCGGTCGCCGTCTTCCACGCGACGTTATGAAAGTACTCGGCAGCAAGTTTGACTGTCACGGTCGATGCCGATTGATCAACGTACATTGCGGGGGCACCATCCACGGGTTGATCTGTAGTCGGCTCAGCCACGAAGACCCCTGACACCATTCCGAACCAAACCACGTAACCCTGTCATCAGCATCGAACCATAAATTGCGCCGAACGAAACACCGGCGCGCTCCAATGCCTGTAGGTGTTCACCGTACGCCAGAAATCGACTCTTGACGCTGACGCCGCCATCAACCATCCGCGCCTTTGCACTGGAGTGACCAAAACTGGCCCCCGCAACCACAGCACGGGCGATCCAGTCACTGTCCATAGCGTATCGATACCTGACGTCAAATCCGCCGATGCGGTCGTACAGCGCGCGGGTAGCGAAACACGACGGGTGATAAAATCCGTAGCCAGCGGAGTAGTACCACAAGCTAAAACGGCCTCGGTTCGAGCGCAATACTTCACCATTATCGGACACCAGATCGGTATCGCCGTAGACGAAATCGTGACCTAATTTGATGCTGGTGACCGCTTTTTCGACAGCGTCTCTCGCATATTCATCTCCAGCATTCAGGAGGCCGACAACGTGACCCGTTGAGAGCCCCAGGCCTTTATTCCAAGCATCAGCGATACCGGCGTCAGGCTCAGACACCATTCGAGTGACGCGTCCATGGTATCGCTGCACTTTCGCGAACGTCCCGTCCGTCGAAGCGCCATCGATAATCACGTACTCAATCTCGGGATACGTCTGCGCCAAAACACTTTCTATTGTCCGATCGATGTACGACTCAGCATTTCTAACAATTGTAATGATTGAAACCTTCATGAACCGACCCCTTCAAGCCGCGGTTTCGAGGATGGAGGTGCGGAGAGTTTTTTGCCGATAGAAATCATCGGTTTCTCGACCATCTCATGCAGTAACAGCGCGACGAAAATCACCAGAGGCAAGCTCACCGCCGCGACAACCACGAATCTCATGTCCCCAGACAGGGACATAAACCAATTTGACTCGTTGAATTTCACGACGAGCGGCACCACTACAAAAAGGTGGATCAAGTAAATCCCAAACGAGATATCGCCGAGCACTCGCAACATGCGCAGCCGCAAGACTCGCTCCATCAGGGCCAGCGGTTTTACAAGAGTCCATCCAGGCTTAAGCCACAAACCACCTTGTTGAAACAACATAAGAACAATTGATGCCACAAGGACTGTGAATGTCAGACGCTGAAACAGAATGGCATTGAGTACTAGTGCAAGACACAACCAACCATCTCGCCTTCCACGCCACACCAGGGAAGCAAGTGACATACCAACCAGAAAACAGTTGATGCGGAGGGGCAGAATCGAGGGCTGCGGGTAGGACAACAGTTTTTGATTGTCCATGGCGTAAACGCTTGTGTACGCCTGAGCAATCCCAGCACAAACCAAAAGAACGGCGGGCAACCACTGGATCCTGGAGCGGCTCATCACCAAATAGATAATAGGAAACAGCAGGTAAAACTGCATTTCCAGGGACAAGCTCCAGTCAGGAAGGAAGTTGCTGGAACTCGAGCACGGAAATAGCCCGAACAGGAATGACAAGTGAAGAATGACATCAACCGGCACTGATGGAGCACAGTAGCGAAATGGCCGATCGAAGGCGATGCCGATCGCCTCATAAGCAGTTCTCAACCAACTGTCAAATAGCCCGGCAAAACCATAGGCAAGCACCAAGGCCAAGTAAAACAAAGGGGCAATCCTGAAAAACCGACGGATGAAAAACGATCGCCACGTGGAAAGCGCGTTCACCGGCTCCCTGTCACCGCGACCCTCGACGGTCCAGACCATCAAAAAGCCCGACACGAACATAAATAGGTCTACGGCAATACCGCCTCGGCTTATCAGGCCAGAGGGCCCACCGACCAGTTGCGTCACGTGAGACAGCATCACCCATACCGCTAGCAAGCCTCTAATGCCATCAAAGCTGGAAATATTACGTGATTGCTGTGTATGCATTCGGCACACCAATTTTCTCAAGAGCGTCACATCGAACCACGCTCGTTGAGCGTAGACACGGCGCACTCATCGCAAGCGGAGAGTTGGCCAAGCACCACGAGTCCGAAGGCGGTCGTCGGCAACGCTACGGCTTGCCTCAACGGTCAGGGTAGAAGCAGCTACAACCACGACGGAGAAGAAGAATAGTAACTCTGGCGTGTAGATGGTCACGACAGCCTCTGTTTGAGCCATGACCAGCAGCAGAAGGAGCGCCGCAATTAGCGCCGCCGCCCAGCCTCCTTCATCGCTGTGCATCTGAACGCCGCCAAGTTTGCGGAAAATCAATACTCCGAGTGCGGTCCATACAAAAAGACCGACATACCCCATATCTAAAAAGGCTTGCAACGCAGCATTGTGAACGGAGGCATCAGTCAGCCCAAGCTTGTTGAACACCCACGCGTAACCTAATGACACCCTAGATGAAACCTGGCCGAACGCACCGTACCCTATCGCATGAATGAGCGACGGCTCTGAGATCTCGCGACCAACTGCAGCCCAAATGTATTGACGACCGGTACCGACGCCCAGGCTGGCGCCTTGCGATCCCGACCGAACCAAGCCACCAAAAAGAGCGTTCGAGTTGATGTAGTTGAAGGCGTTATACAGAATGAAAGGAATAACTGGGCTGAGAAATGCCAGGTTGGCGGGCAGCCGCCAAAGCGCAGGGAACCTCTTGTTAAGCTTCGCAAACACCATCACAAGGATGAACCCGACGAGCGCCCCCCGTGTGTCAACCATTATCAATCCGACCAAGCACACACCAGCGCAAACCAGACCGAAGAGCCGGGAAACGCCTCTGCCTTTCGGAAAAAACAATAGCGACGACAACGCACCAACCGCCGCAATGGCACCAAATGCATTTGTGCCAAACGATAGCGGAAAATAGGCACGCGAAACCTGCAGACCAAATAGCGCCAATGTTTGGTTTAGCCGTGACTCATTGTCAATTGGGGGCGCCGAATACCCCACAAAATACCCCAGAATGTTAGCAAACACCAGCAGTGCAATTCCCACCGGGGCCGCCCGCAGTAAAAGCAGGCGCTCCGATCTCGTGTCCGTGGTTAAGAACGCAGTGAAAATGGCAGCGAATCCACCCAGAGCAAGAACCATATTGGCAATGGTATTGCTGAGGGTGTAAATGGAACCGAGGGCCCTGGCTATCGATATAGCCATCAATGTCAGATACAGAGCGAGCATCCCGACCACAGAAAGATCCAACTTAGCACGCATATCCACCTGATAGAGGCGGCGCTGATGCTGGAGCGACACTGCAGGTAATAACAGGAGGTTCTTGGTCAGGAGCAGCAATAGCAGGCCTACTGCAGGCGCCTTGCTCCCTTCCGGGCTCAGCAAACGAAGGGCGTTGAGTGCAAGGGGGATCAATGCGATGACTATTGCATCGAATACTACGGAGCCCCGCACAGCGCCATTTCGCTTATCCACGCCGATCACCTAAAAACTGGTCTAGATGAAGGCGCGTAAAAACCTCTAACTCACCACCGACCGTCGCATTGAAAATCTCACCGCCATGCGCGGCGTACATATCCCTCGCCATGGTGTACGCCACCTCGCTCTGGAACAGGTCAGGAAGCTGCCACTTCATTCCGCCCGCAAAATAGTTCGGGTCGAAATGGCTCTCGTCTTTCGCGCCTGATACCACCGTCTTATTGGCTGCCCCTTTGGTTGCGAACGTGTGGTCGGCCCCTACCAACGCCACCTGCCTAAAGCCCATGTGGAACGCAAGCTGCATCGCCACAAAGGTGACGGTGTAACCCTGGAACACGCTGACGCTAACGTCACGCGAAAACATCGGAAAAACGTTGCTATGGAGGAAGGCGATGTTTGAGCGCCCCCGCACAAAGCTTGCCGCATGACTATCCAAAAACAGCGGCAAATCCGTCTCGTTGTAGAACTTCTCGTTTTGCTCTAGCACGAAGGGATTGACGCTAACAACGCAGTGCGGGCGAAAACTCGTCTTGTCGAACAACAGATTGATCTTGTTCAGGCCGAAACAAAATACATCACTGCGTTGCAACAACTCGAAATCGACCTTCAGCAGGCTGGGGCCGTTACATAGAATCACTGCCTTGTCATTTGCATATCGGTTCTTCCAACTACGCAGCACGGCTCTCGAACGCCAGCTCTGAGGGTTCAAATCCCACTTAAATCGGCGCAACACGAACCCGGCGGCCAATCGGTATGGATTAAGTGCGTCATGTTGGGCGCGCAACGGATCATCATGGTCGGCGTTCATGCAGGGCAAATCGCTCAGAAGTGGATGGGGAAATACAAGCTCAAACCGAGACCGGCACACAACGCAATCGCCGCGGGGCCTGCGGTACTGGATTCAAAACGAAGCAGACGCAACTGGAACGCTCGTCGCGAGTGGGTGGCCGAGTAAACACCGTAAAATCCAGCATAAGCAAGCAGCATCGCGACCGGAAAAGCGTAAGGCCCGATGCGCGAATAGAGAATTGAAGCCAGCCCGACCATGACGACACCAGTGACACCATTGGCGATGTGCCAAACGATCCTGTTGGTCAAGCTGTATAACTGAAGGTGCATGGCACCGAAGCGCTCAGCGAAGAAAGCCAGCGCCATCACTGCCCAAACACCGGTGGGCACAAAGTTGGTACGACTACCAATAAGGCGGAGCAGGGGCTCCACCGTCAAGGCAACCGCCAGTGCGCCCGCTACAAACACCCAATAGGCCAAGCGCATGCCGCGTTGGGCAAGCTGCATCTGCAGGATGTGATTGCCAGCGGCATGTAACTCCGCTAGACGCGGCAACTTGCTGTAGAACGGCGCCTGGCAGAACTGGCTGATCAAAAGCATCAGGCGCAATGCCAGCAGGTAGGCCGCGACTTCGGCCGCTGGTGCCAGTTGGCTGTACACCACTCCGCTGGCCTGGATGAGGCCCTGGCTCATCAACACGCCTACGCCACTGCGCCAGGCCGCGGGCCACATTACAGCGAGCACTTCAGGATGGCGCATGGGCCTTGTTGAAAACAGATCGGGATGCAGGTGTTTCAAGAGGAAGCGATTGCGCAAGGCGCCCGCCACCGCCCAAGCCTGATACACGGCAACCAAGGTGAGCAGACCACCTTCGAACAGCAGCACCGCTGCACTGGAAGCGATTTGACCCAGCCCGGTTGCCACTTCCCAGCGACGTAGATCCGCCACGCGGTTCATACCCTGCAAGGCGGCGGCGTACCCGCTGCCCCACATCACCAAACCGGTTGTCGATAGCACCAAGGCCCATGCTATCCAGGCTTGTGTCTGCGCCGCAGACTGAGCGATAGGCTTTACCAGGCCCCAGGTGCCCAGCAGGCCCAGCAGCAGCAGCGTGAACGCTGCCATGCGTGGATACAGCCACCGCATCGTTGACAATAGCGCAGTAGCGACCGTAGGGTCGGCTGGGCGCTGCGCGCCGTGTGACACGCGCGCGTGCATGAGCGCCATCTCTGCCACGGTGGCCCCACCCCTGGCATAAGCCAGCAAACGCGTGAAGGTGGGCGCCAACCCCATGTCCAGCATCAAGGCCAAAAGAAACAGGGTACTGAATAGCTGCCACAGTGCAACGTCCGCTGTGGAAAATCGCACCAGCACCAAAGGCAGTATCAATAAGGCCGCCGACAAACGGACCGCCAGACTGCCCCACGTGGTGGCGGTAGGTGAATGCCAGAGGCGCAGCAGCGCGCTTGGCATCATGCTGTCACCCGCGAATCGGCAGCAAGGCGGTGCACAGCCCCGTGTTTGGCTCGCCTAATATGGTCGAGAGTGGTGCAACGCCCGGGCCCCAATCGCATGCTTGTTCTGCCGCGGGTCACACGGGGTCATGCAGGCGAGCGCTGATCCCACCGCTCAGATCGAGACAGCTACCGTTCAGGAAGCCCGCGACATCGGAGCAAGCGTACAGCGCCGCCTGGGCTACTTCGTCTGGCAACCCGAGGCGCCCCACGGGATGGAATGACTGAAGCTTCTCCAGGGCGTCGGGCTTTCCATCAAACCCGGCCACCAACATCGGGGTGGCAATCGCAGCAGGGCAAATGGCGTTGCATCGCACCTGGCCTCCCATTTCAACCGCCATGGCCCGCACCATGCCAGACAAAGCAGCCTTGCTGGTGGCATAGGCGACAAAACCGGGTTTGGTCAGGCGCTCATGGATACTGGAGATGGCAAGGAAACTGCCTGCATTTACGGCCAGTTCGTCCTGAAAAGCCATGGCCATCCAAAACGGCGCGAGCAGGTTGACGTCCAAGGTCCGTTGCCAATCAGACACCGTGAGGCTGCGGCTAGGCTTGACCACCTGGTGTGCAGCGTTCGCAACCAGCGCCTTCAGCCTGCCCCCGGTGGCCTTGGCCAGCGAAGCCACCATATGCTGATGCGCTCCGCTTTCCGGATTCGTGCAGTCAGCCACGTCCAGGACGAAATGCTCCGCACGGTCCAACGGCAGAACATCGGTGCTGACCACACGCCAGCCCGCCAGTTCGAAGCGATCGACCAATGCGCGCCCTATGCCGCCGCACGCACCGGTGATCAGGGCAACGGGCCTGGTGTCGTTCATGGTGCAGGCGGCACGTTCAGGTAGGCGAGGAGCCGGTCAACGGCGAAGTGGCTGCACCGACGCACGGCGTCCATGCTGTTGCTGCCGTTGTGCGAGCCGAAGATGGTCTGCGGAAGGCCGCGCAGCGGAGATTCGGCTGGTAAAGGCTCCACCTCGAACACATCCAGGGCGGCGGAGTGGACGTGGCCGCTGGCCAACGCATCGAACAAGGCCGCTTCATCGATCAACGGGCCGCGTGCTACGTTTACCACACGCACGCCGGGCTTGCACGCCTGCAGCGTTTCGGCATTCAGCATGTGGCGGTTGCTGACCGTGAGCGCGCACGTGAAAGCGAGGAAGTCGGCTTCGCCGATACGCGCAGGCCAATCCGCGCGCTCAACGCCGTCCGAGAGTGAGCCGCTGTAAAACGGATCATAGGCGACCACCTTCATATCGGCGGCCATGGCACGCCGTGCCAGATTGCGACCAATATCGCCTAGCCCTACGAGGCCGAGCGTGCGTCCAGCGAGGGAAATACCGCGCGGCTTGGGCCACTGGCCCTGGCGTACGCCCCTGTCGATGATGAAGGTTTCACGAGCCAATGCGCCGATGTAGCTCATCCCAACATCCGCCACTTCGGCACCAAACATGTTGGGGCAGTTGGTGATTGGGATTCCCAGTTCCTTGCAGGCTGCAAAATCGACGTTGTCGACGCCAATGCCCCACTTGACTGCGGCCTTCAGTCTGCCGGCACGACCCGCCTCGAAAACGCGGCGCGTGGCGGGATCGTCGCCGATGATCCAGCCGTCGAACTGGGGGAGAAGCGCGCAGAGCTCATCCTCTGAAAGAATCTGCACCACCTTTGCGGGGGTCAGCTCAACGCCGCGTGATTCAAACAGCGGCCGGAACTCTTCAATCATGCCCAGCATAGGAGGGCAAGTAACCAAAACCTTCATTGCTTGCCTCCGGAGACCTGTGTGGGCTTGTTAAGCAGATACATCGACATGGCTTCGGCCATCTGCCAACTTTCGGCATCGTCAATGTCGACCGATTCGGTGCGACCCATTGTGTACATGGCGGGCTTCCTGCCAATGCGTGCGTTGGTGCTTGCGAAACTGCTGCGCGAGAACACGTATAGGTTGGAGTTTTCTTCGAACCAAGGCTCCAAATCTTGCGTGCGGATCAAGTTGTTCGGGTCGTGGTTGATGGCGCTTGCGTCAGCCCGATAAAAACGAGTGTTGAACTGGTTGACCGTGAACACGGAGTCGCAACTACCTTCGGCCACACCCTGTTGATACTTCTCCAGGGCGCCACGCACGCTTGCAATAGAAAGCAACGGATTTGTGGTGTGGGTCATCAAATAAGTCGACGCCTCGACATTGGCCACATCGTCGGCAAGGACAAGATTCATGCTGACGAAGTCGCCACAGATCTCGGGCTTTCGGTCTCGGATCAATATGCGCGGGCCGTCCACAAGACCATGCTGGGCGAGGATGTGGCGTGCGTCGGTGTTGATCACGACGGTATCCACCTGTTCGACCGCAAGCAAAGTATCTAGGATCCAACGGAATAATGGTTTACCGTTGAACTCACGGAAGTTTTTGCCGACAACACGTTCGCTGTTGGCCTTCATGGGTAGCAGGGCAACGATTCTTTCAGTCAAGGTGAGACTCCGTCGTTTTTTCAAAGGTGACCAGCTCAGCGCGGGAAGTAGTAGCGCTCTTTAGCCGCTCTGGAAAGCTGGCGATGGACATGATTGCCTTTGTAGGCCCCCCAGAACTGGCATAAGCGGTAGGCGATGATGTCCGTGAAATGCAGACGCAAGGTGCGTTCCTGCAAGGCGGCACCCCAGTCGAGCAATATGGCACTGGCAGCGTACCGCGCGACATCCAAGGCACCCAACTGCACTTCGGGCATGATGCGCTGAAGGGCGATGGCCTCACGCTCGAAACGCCGCCTCACCTGCCGCCAAGTTTCATCGTGGAGATGGTATACCTTGGCATCAGCCACATAAGCCACCTTGCGACCACGCTGCACCAATGCCTTCGCGAGATGCATGTCTTCCAGGCCCGTGATTTCTTCATCAAACTTGAAGACACTCCAGTCGCTGCGAAGCAGCGCAGAGTTAGCGTTGTTGCAATAGAAGCCGTCTTGGGGGACCTTACTCTGGGGAGGGAAGTATTTGGCAAAGATTTGCCTCTCGCTGAAATGCGTGCTCGAATCCCCGACTTGGCCACCGTATGAATAAACGACGCCCTGCTTGCCTAGTGGGGCTACCAAACGAGCAATCCAATGCTCATCGAACGGAATGCAATGACCACTGACAAAAATCAATGCATCGCCCTTCGCCGCCTCGCACCCAACGTTTAGCGAACGGCCAAACGAAAAATCTTCCTTCTTGATATGGACAATGCGGCAACCGTGTTGCTGAGCGATCTGTAGCGTCGCGTCTGTCGAGCCGCTATCGACCAGCACAACCTCGCACTCGTGACCATCCAAGCTCTGCTTGGCGATGGACTGCAATAGTGCGGGCAGATGTTTTGCCTCGTTGAGGGTACGGATGACAACACTCACCAGCATGCGTCAACCCGCCTTGCCCAATGCAACACGCCCCACCAGGACCTCCCGTGCCGAAGGACTGACCGCTGCCAACAGTTCATCAACAAAGCGACGTTGAATCTCATACGCCGGCTGGACCATCGAAGAGATGGTGGAGACACGAAACAGCAGACCATCGGGAATCTGTCCCCGGGTGCCGTAAGCTAGCCGAACCTTGTTCTGCTCCAGCCAGCCACGGGCGATGTCGTCACCGATTCGCATCCAGTAGGTCACGGGCTCGGTGCGTTCGCCTTGCGTGCCTATCAGGTGCATTGTTGGCACGTGAATGGACCCTAACTGCCATGTGCCGAGTTTGATATCGGTCACGCGAAACCCTTGCGCGGCATAACAGACCTCGGGCTTGTGCAACTGAAGTGCGCGGGTCTGATTTGCTCCGTAGGCAATGGACAGCATGACACGTTGCCCGTCGACGTTGACGTATGTGCGCGACAGGGTTTTGTCGTATATGTTGCTCAGGGTCTGCGCTACTTCGGGCGATACAGACAAGGGCACAATCGATTTGTCGAGGCCCCAGCCGCCGAACGACTCCGGAATCAGACGCTCAAGATCGGGCATCTGGCTAGCTGAAGTCACTTGCGGCTTGGGTGTAGCCAACATGGCACCCACCGAAGTAGCCGCAAACAGACCGCCCACTAGAACCGCGCGCCGCCTCAATGTATCAGATTCGTTCATGTTGACCCTTTGATTGGCTCTGTGTACAACACGCCTATGACATCAGGCGCGACGGAGAGCCTCTGCCCCAACAAGCTCGCGCGGACAACCATCTGCATCAAAACTCAAGCAGCGGCCTTGCTCGCCGTCGTCACGCGCGAGCCGAAACACCACCCCAGCGCCTTGTCTGTCGCAAGGATGAGGACCAAGGCAACCATGAACAAGACCATCCCTGCGAACCCGTGAACAAAACCCTGCCCTGCCTCGTCCCCAAAGTGGTATGTGACGAGAGCAAGAATCATTACTCGGATGATGTTGGCAGCAAACGAGATAGGGATGACAAGTGCCGCCAAGATCACATTTCGCGCTACCGAGGTGTAGTTCATCAGATTCATGTAAAGCAACCCAAGCGCTTCGAGGGTGAACATCGAGTTCAGCCCAGCACATGCATCAGCAACCAACAATTGGTAGGGGCCAATGGCCAAGATGACGCCAGTCCGCGCGATGGGGTACCCAAATTGATAGAGGATGACCTCTGCGACATAGGAAACCGCCATTTTGAGCGGCACAGTCACTATTTGTACCAACACGCTGGGGAGTGGCACCATGAAAATCATGAAAAACAATGGGAAGGCCATGAGTCTAAGCGCCAGCCAGCCTTTGAACAGTAGCAGAGTGGCAGCCAGCACTAGAATCTGTGACCCTATCTCGATGGTATCGAGTTGCTGCGTCCGCCCAAGCAGATAGCTCAACAGGCCAAGCACCATCAACAGCCCGCCAGCGAAGTAGGCGGGCTTGGCCTCCACAGCCAAGTAGTCATCCTTTCGCCGCCACATCAACCAAAATGATATGAGGAGGATGATTGGGCCATGCCCCTGCTCGTCAGTCGCCCAGACTGTATCCGCCAAGTTAAGGTAACTTGGCACGTACATGCTGGCGAAGCCGAGCACCAATGCAATGAGGACGAAACCCTCACCACCCAATGCCGGTCGGTTTAGTGCCGGAGAGTGCGCACCCGGAGCGATGGAAGTTTTGTCACTCACGATCAAAACTCGTTAAGAATTACACCAGAAAGGACCACTGGCGTCTCTGCAAGGTTGCCGACAAGCGATTCGAGGGCCCTGACTTCCGACTGGTTCTGCCGCGCAATAACCAAGGCGGCGCCGCACCGCGCCGCGATCACAGAGCAATCGCTGCCATAGACCGCAGCCGGTGTGTCGACGACAACGTGGTCGAATTTCGTAAGGAGCTCTCGGATCAGCAAACCGAACGCAGGGCGCTCCACCAGTTCAAGCGGATTCGGTGGTGTGATTCCCACCGGCAGCACAAAGAGGCTGGGGACACCGACCACCTGTTGAATCACCTTTGCCTCAGCGCGACCACTGAGAATACCCGATAGACCAGCATTGTTGCTGATGCCGAATACCTCATGTTGACGCGGACCTCGCATGTCAGCGTCCACCAGCAAGGTCCTCCCGCCGAGTTGCGCCAACGTTACTGCGAGATTTGCTGTGAAGAAACTCTTCCCGTCCCCGCTGTCTGGACTGACCACAGCCAATGCGCGACGCTCCTGCCCTTCGTTGTAGAGCCGCATCATGATTTGACTGCGGATGGCACGAAAGCTTTCGGCTTGAACTCCGAAGGGCTGATTCAAAGCCACCAATTCAGGGTTCGCCTTGCGCTTGTCTTCCGCCGCGTACGGATAGTGGAACTGCTGACTGAGCGCAAAAAGGACATCATCGGTGCTCGCGTAGCCTAGGGCCACGGCAGCCTCACCGAAACGGATACCTTTCTGTCGCTGATAATCCAGTACCTTCTCGACTTGCTCCGCTGTCAGGTGCCTCGTTTCAGCAATGATCGCTCCGATCGAGCGGTCTGCCACGTCAGGGCTACTTTTGAGCATGCTGGCGTCACTAGAGTGGGGAACTGCCGAATCTCTGAAATTGCCCATCATGCGCCTTTGTTGGGTGCAGGCAGGCCAATGACCCGTTGCTGCATGAGCAGTGAGGTACGCTTTCCTGCGCTAAATGATTTGGCGTTGGGTTTAGGCAGACCGCCAAGGACCGGAAGTCCCAAAGCAGCCACCACATCGTCTGCAGTGCGAATACGACGGTTGCCTAGCTCCAACATCAGCGCAACACCGACCGCCAGCAGCCCCCCCACAAAGATGGACATCAGTATGTTCAGCAGAACTTTCGGTGAAGCGGGCTCCAGGGGTGGCTGCGCGGTAGTCAGCAGATTCACGTAGCCTTGATTAGCCTGGCTTTCCAGCGCAGTCTGATTCAAACGCGCCATGACGTTGTCGTAGGCACGTTGAGCGTTCTCGACCTCTCTCACGAGAACCTGGCCCTCATCGCGCACCGCCTTCATCTGCAACAGCTTAGCGCGCTGAGCGTCCAATTCGCGCTGAACCTGAGCCTCCCGCTGCTTGTTGATTGTGTTGGTCACCGCCACACCGCCGGTGACCTTGCGAATTTCGGCGTCAATACGTGCCCGCAATTCTGCGATGTTTGCCTTCGCTTCGATAACCTGGGGATAGTTATCGCCGAACTTGCTGTTCAATTCCTGCAGGCGTGCCTCATTGCGCGTCAGATCGGCCTTCAATCCGCTGACTAGTGGGTTCGACAACACCTCTTGCAGGCGGTCACCGCCAGCGCCTTGAGCTTGCTGCTGGCGGCTCCCCGACTCACTGGAGATCGCCTGTATCTGGACCAGCTGGCTGCTAAGTTCGGCCAAACGGGCGTTCTCGACGTCCAAGCGCTCATCTGCGGCAATGATGCCCTTGTCCTTCTGGAAAGCTGAAAGCTTCGACTGCGCAGTTTCCAAGGCGAGCCGAGCCTCTTTGCTCTGCGCGGCGAAGAACGTGCTGAACTGCTTGGCCGGGTCAACGCGAAGTTCCAGTGCGGTACTGATGAAGGCTTGGGCAAAAGCGTTTGCCAAGCCTGCAGAAAACCTGGGATCTGGAGACCGATACGTAATCTCGATCACATTGCTTTCGCGGGACGGTTTCACGGTCAGATATCTCTTGAGCAAATCAATCAACCATTGCTCAATCGTACCCTCCCCTTCGCTTTCAGTTTGCCACTGTTCCCGCAAGGCAGGATTTTCAGTTAGCCGGAGGTCCCGTATCACCCGTAGCACAACTCGGTCGCTGGTGAGGATATCCACTTGAGTGGCCATGAAACCAGGCATTGCCATGCCCTGGAAAACCATGGCCGACACTGGATCGGGCTTGACATCAATTACAACACTGGAAGAAGCGTCATACTTTTTCGGCAGCACTAGGCTCAGGCCGACTGCCGTACCCACCACCAGCATAAATACCAGCAATGCGGCCCTTTTGCGCGCTCGCAGAATAGAGAGGAATTGTGCGAAGGTCATAGCAGGCTACTGGTGAATATCAAAAGAGGCTTTCGCGCACGTACACCACATCACCATCGCGCATGGAGTCGTCCATCGAAGGGGTAATCACCTGGACCTTGCCATCTGCACTCTTGCGGTGCACCCGAATCCCCTTCTCCGTGCCCCGCTGCGTCAAACCGCCGCCCGTGGCCAGCGATTGCATCAGCGTCATTCCACGCTCCAGCCGCATGGGGCCAGGGCGCTGGACTTCGCCGTAGATGTAGACCATGGGCTGCCGGTCGACCCAGATGGCATCGCCGTTCTGGATGATGATGTCTTCGCCACGGTTCTGAGCCGCGAAGATGGTGGGCACGTCCACTTCGGCGCGGAACGGCTTGCCGCCGCGCGTGCCAGTGATGACCACGATGTCGGCGCCGGTGACGGCCGTGCCGCCGGCCATGGCCAGCAGGTCGGTCAGCTTCATCTCGGCCACTTCCAGCGGGTAGCGACCCGGGCGGTTCACCTGCCCCAGCACGTTGGCCTGGTTGCCGCGCACCTGCAGCACCGCGATGGTGACTTGAGGCTGCTTGACGAAGTTGCCGTTGCGCAGGCCGTCGGCGATGGCGCGCTCAGCGGCCGAGATGCTCTGGCCGCCCAGGCGCACCTGGCCGATCAACGGGTAGGAAACGACACCGGTTTCGCTGACGCGGGTTTCCAGCGTCAGGTCGGGGTTTTGGTACACGGTGATGCGCACCACGTCGCCTGCGCCCAACCGGTATTCAGGCGTGGACGAAGCGGGAATGGGCGCGTTGGCCGTTTGCGCGTGCGTCGGCAGGGCAGCACCCAGGGCAGCAGCAGCGGCAAAGACAGCCAGGCAGGCGCGGAGTCGGTTGTTCTTGTGCATGTTGAGCATCACTTCAGTCCCATCCCTTTGCTGATCGACGAGGCATCCAGGCCACTGGCGGCGGGCGCCGGTGCAGGGGCCGGTGCAGGGGCAGGTGCCGGCGAAGCCGCAGGTGCGCTGGCCGCGCCGTCCGCAAACTTGCCGACGTATTCAATCTTCGATTCACCACGCATCCGCTTGACGTCGTCCTCCACCAGCTTCCGCTTCCGGTCATTGGTCAAAAACTGCTCGATCGCCGGCGTAGCCTGCTCCAGCGTCACCGGCTGGCTGCGCGAGTTGACGAGGACGATGACCTGGGCGCCGTTGGGCGACGGCTGCAGCACGGCTTGGCCGTCTTGCAGGCGGGCGAAATTGTCCAGGCTGGCCAGCGGCAGTTGCTCCGCCGCCCGCACGGCCTGGTTGCCGGCGAACTTGAAGTCGTTGGCCTTCAGGTATTCGACGAATTCATTCACGTTCTTCGCCTCAGCAAGCTTCGTGCGAAGGGCGTCCACCTGCTCGGGCTTGGCTTCGATCGCCAGCTCCTGCAGGTTGTAGATGCGGCGTTCCTTGAAGAGCGCCGGCTTCTCGTCGTAGTACTTGCGCACCTCGTCGGGCGTGGGCTTGCTGGCGGTTTCGCCGATCTTGTCGACATA
>CETV01063096.1_pt1 | contig 25624 bp, 19 predicted proteins | sample 531451 | NCBI WGS metagenome assembly CETV01 (sample SAMEA2623155, study PRJEB7988) | marine metagenome | isolation source: saline water (ENVO:00002010), including | reverse complement strand
CGCGTTAGAGACCTTTTTGAACAAGGCAAGCAAAACCAACCCTGTATAATATTTATTGATGAATTAGATGCTGTAGGTAGACAACGTGGGGCAGGCCTTGGAGGAGGTCATGATGAACGTGAGCAAACCCTAAATGCTTTGTTGGTTGAAATGGATGGATTTGAACCCAATCACGATATCATTCTTATGGCGGCTACAAATCGACCTGATGTATTAGATGCTGCATTGCTGCGCCCTGGTCGTTTTGACCGGCAGATAGTAGTTGATGTACCAGATTTGAAAGGGCGACTAGGGATCCTAAAAGTTCATACTAAAAAAATATTAATGAATAAACGTAAGGTCAATTTAGAAGCTATTGCAAAAGGAACTCCTGGCATGGTTGGTGCTGACCTTGAAAATATAGTTAATGAAGCAGCACTCTTAGCAGCAAGAAAGAAAAAACGTTCAGTAGATATGTCTGATTTTGAAGAAGCTAAAGATAAAGTTATGATGGGTGTACAAAGAAAGAGCGTTGTGCTTTCAGATGCTGAGAAAAAAACAACAGCATATCATGAAGCTGGACATACATTAGTTGCTACACGAACTAAGGGAGCTGATCCTGTCCACAAGGTAACTATTATACCTAGGGGACAAGCTTTAGGAGTTACAATGCAACTGCCTATAGATGAAAAACATGGATATTCCCGAGAATATATTGAAGGAAGGTTGGCAATATTAATGGGCGGACGAGCAGCTGAGGAGCTTATTTTTGATGAGTTAACAACTGGTGCTGGAAATGATATTGAACAAGCAACAAAAATTGCTAGAAAAATGGTTTGTGAATGGGGAATGAGTGATGTTCTTGGACCGATGACATTTGGAAAGAAAAATGAGGAAATTTTTCTCGGCCGTGAAATACAAAGTCATAGAGATTATTCAGAAGTGACGGCAAGAATGATAGATGAGGAAGTAGTAAGAGTTGTTCGCAAAGCACAATCAACAGCCAAAGAAGTTTTAAATAATAATATTAATCAATTACATAATTTGGCCAAGGCTTTGTTGGAGTATGAAACTATTGATGGCGATGAAGTCATTGCAGTAATGGAGGGTGAAAAAATATCGCGTAAAAGTAATGGAGCCGTGAAAAAAAATAATTCAAAATCATCATTAAGAAAGCCGAAAAAAAATAAAAAAGCTAATCCAAAAACCACCTAATATTTAATTTCTTTAATTAAGGAGCGGATTTACAATAAAATGAATGATTCCGAATTTCGTTCCTGGCTACAATCTCCCTCACGTACGCTCATAATGGGCATTCTAAATTTAACGCCCGATTCGTTTAGTGATGGTGGCCATTATGATTCTATTCAAAAAGCATTAGATCATACAATGAAAATGATTGAATGTGGTGCGGATATTATTGATATAGGGGGCGAATCAACCCGCCCAGGATCTAAACCTATTTCAATTAATGAAGAAATAGATAGGACTATTCCTGTTATTGAAGAAATAAGAAAGATTTCTGACTGCATAATTTCAATTGATAGTTATAAATCAGAAATAGTAAAAGCTGCATTGAATGCAAATGCAAATATAGCAAATGATATTTCAGGTCTTACTTTTGATGAAAAAATGGTAAAATTAATTAGTGAGAAAAAAGTTCCACTAATAATAATGCATATGAAGGGTAATCCCTTAGACATGCAAAAAAATCCTAGTTATAATAATTTGATAAAAGAGATTTGCAATTTCTTTTCTAAACAAATATTGTTGGCAAATTCGGCAGGTATTGATTCTCAAAATATAATTTTGGACCCTGGAATTGGGTTTGGTAAAAGGGTAGAAGATAACTTTGAAATTATAAGAGAATTACAGCAAATTTGCGCAATGGGATTACCTGTTCTAATTGGTCCATCAAGAAAATCATTTATTGGTGAAACGCTGAGTCTTCCTACTGCCGATAGGATTGAAGGAACAATGGCAACAATAACTGCAAGCTTAATGAATGGTGCAAAGATTGTTAGGGTTCATGATATAAAAGAAACTCAACGTACCGTTACTATTGTTGAGAGAATTATGGGTTTTTTATAATGACGCTAATTAAAATTGGATTTCTTACTATTACTTTAATCGATATAGTCGACTTATTATTAGTTAGTTGGGTTTTTTATAGAGTCTATATCTATTTCAAAGGGACAAGAGCTGGTCAGATGTTAGCAGGTCTAGTTTTTTTAATGTTGGCATCATTCCTTTTTAACGCATTTGGTTTGAGCGCATCATCGTGGCTAGTTAATCAATTTCAAACTGTGTGGGTTGTCGCATTTGTTATTCTTTTTCAACCAGAGCTGCGAAGATTATTGATCTATGTGGGGCAAACTCGATTTTTTCAGAGAATTTTTAGAGTTGGAACTTCAAGAACAATTTTATCTATTGTTGAGGCGTCACTCCAATTACAGGAACGTCATTGGGGAGGGCTCATAGTTATACAAAAAGAAACTGGTCTGCGTTCATACAAAGAACAGGGAACTCAGCTTAAAGCTGAGGTTACTGCTCCTTTATTAGTATCGATATTCAATCCCTCATCGCCCTTGCATGATGGTGCAGTTATAATACAAAATGATATTATTGATGCTGCGGCATGTATATTACCTCTCACTGAAAGTAAAATGATTGATCCTGAAATGGGAACTCGACACCGAGCTGCTTTAGGAATTTCTGAAGAGACAGATGCAATTGTTGTTCTAATATCCGAAGAAAAGACTAAAATTTCAGTAGCTGAAGATGGACGGTTTTCACATATAGGTATGGATAAAATTGCGCTTCAAAAATATTTAAACGATAGAATGTTTATCTCATCAGGAGATTAATAGTATAATATCCCAATTACCCAGTATTTTATTAATTATTTAGTTTTTCATCTGATAGAGTCCACTCATTAACTTTTCCTTATGGAATTGATTGATTTAAAGGATAAATATAATACTGCAAATAAAAAGTTATCAGAATTGCGGAGGCATCTTTGACTTATCGGCCAAAAAATCATTATTAGATAAAATGCGCCATGAGTCTGCTGAACCTGATTTTTGGAATGATAATACTTTAGCTACTACTACTTTGAAAAAAATATCAGTTTTAGAAAAAGAAATTGAATTGCTGATGACTTTAGATTTAGCAAAAAGTGATGTTGGAGTTTTACTGGAATTCGCTGAATCTGGAGATATTAATTTAAATGAAATTATTTTGGAACTAGAAAATTTTGTTTCAAAAGTAAAAGATCTTGAATTAAAAATGATTTTGGGTAATCCAAAAGATCTCCAGGATGCCATTATTACCATTCATCCAGGAGCAGGTGGTACTGAAAGTCAGGATTGGGCACAGATGCTTTATAGGATGTATAGCCGATGGGTCGAGAAAAAAGGTTTTAAAATGGATATACTCGACTATCAACCAGGAGATGAAGCTGGTATAAAAGATTTAACTATGGAAATTAAAGGTCACTATTCCTATGGTTTGCTTAAAGCTGAAGCAGGTGTCCACAGATTGGTGAGGATTTCACCTTTTGATTCCAATAATCGTAGACATACATCCTTTGCATCAGTATTTGTTTATCCTACTTCAGATGAAGAAATTCAAATTGAGATTGATCAGAATGATCTCCGAATCGACACCTACCGTGCCAGTGGAGCAGGTGGTCAGCATGTAAATAAAACAGATTCGGCCATTCGAATTACTCATATCCCTTCCGGTGTTGTTGTTCAGTGCCAAAATGAAAGAAGTCAGCATAAAAATAAGGCATCGGCAATGAAAGTTTTAAAAGCACGACTATATCAAATGGAAAAAGAAAAAGAAAAAGAAGCAATGAAAGATCTTGAGGATACAAAAATGGATATTGGTTGGGGAAGCCAAATACGATCTTACGTATTTCATCCATATAATTTAGTTAAAGACCATCGAACAAAAGAGGAAATGGGAAATATTACTGCGGTTATGGATGGCGATATAGATAATTTCATACATGCTTATTTATTGAATAAGATAGGTGAAGTGGCAGAATCTTAGAAAGCATAATAAAAAATGATAGATAATAATAAAAGCCTAAAGCAAATTATAGATTTTCGTAAGGATAAATTAAAAAAGCTAGAGGACATGGGGATTGATCCATATCCACAAAAATATAGTCCTACTCATTTAAGTTCTATAATAATAAGTGATTATGAAAATCTTAAGGGTAAAGATGCTAATGTCGCAGGTCGAATTATGTCTATTCGAAGAATGGGAAAATCTTCTTTTTTCCATATCCAAGATGGTGGAGGCAGGCTCCAGATATTTATAAAGCGCGACGATATTGGTGAAGATATCTATAATTATTTTAAATTATTAGATATTGGTGATTTTGTCGGTGTTGATGGATTTGTTTTTAAGACAAAGGTAAATGAGATTTCTATTCATGCAAGAAACCTAACCGTTTTATGTAAATCGATTAGGCCTTTGCCTATTGTAAAAGAAAAAGAAGATACAACTTTTGATGCATTTTCTAATAAGGAACAAAGGTACAGAAATCGTCATCTAGATTTAATAGTAAATACAGATATTAAAGATACGTTTATTAAGCGAGCTAATATAATTAAAGGTATAAGAAATTATTTAGATGATCTTGGTTTTTTAGAAGTTGAAACACCTGTGCTTCAACCTTTGTATGGAGGCGCTAATGCTCGCCCATTTACTACTCATCATAATTCATTAGATCAGAAACTTTTTCTTAGGATAGCTGATGAACTCTATTTAAAAAGATTAATCATTGGTGGAATTGACCGTGTTTATGAATTATCTAAAGATTTTCGTAATGAAGGGATGGATAGAAATCATAACCCTGAATTTACTATGCTTGAGTTTTATTGGGCTTACGCTGATTATGAAGATAATATGGATTTGGTTGAAGCTATGATTCGAGATGTAGCCAAAAACATTGGTGCTCAAAAAATAAACTGGGGGGAAATGACAATTGATTTAGCAAAGCCTTTTAAACGGAAACCTATTTTTGAATTGTTAAAAGAAGCTACTGGGGTCGATTTTTCAAATATTAGTCTTGAACAATTAAGAGAAATTTGTATAGAACATAATATTGAAGTTCATGATAATGCAAATTATGGTCAAATGTTAGATGGGCTTATGAGTACATTAGTTGAGCCTAATCTGATACAGCCTACTTTCGTTATTGATTATCCTAAAGAAATTTCACCGCTAGCAAAAAAACATCGTAATGGAGATCCAAATTTAGTTGAACGCTTTGAGTTGTTTATCGGAACTGCTGAATTTGCAAATGCTTTCACCGAATTAAATGATCCGATTGATCAAAGAGAGCGCTTTGAATCTCAGGAAAAATTAGAGAAAGCAGGAGATGAGGAAGCTCACCCTATTGATGAAGATTTTCTCCAAGCAATAGAATGTGGTATGCCACCAACAGCAGGAGTTGGTATTGGAATTGACAGACTTGTTATGCTTCTAACAGAAAATTTATCAATTAAAGACGTTATTCTTTTCCCCGCTATGCGTAAAGAAGAATAACACCAGTCTATTGAATTTCCCTTTTTATCTTTCGATTAGATATCTTTTATCAAATCAAAAAGGAAGTTTTACTCGCTTTGCTGGTTTTCTATCAGTGATGGGTCTAGCAGTTGGTGTTTCTGCCCTTTTATTAACCTTGTTTATATTAAATGGATTTGAACGTGTAATATCGGATAAAATTGCTGAGCTTGATGGTCATGTCCGAATTCGTCATTTTTTAAATCAACCAATTAGTACAAAATTAACCACAATTGATAGTGCACTAATTAATTACAAGGATGGCGTTATTATCTCAAGTTTTATTCAGAGGCCTGCTTTATTAAGAAAAGGTAACTTAGCTGAAGGTGTCATAGTAGAAGGCATTCATAATCAGCAAACAGATTTTATTAATAATATGTTAGTTCAGGGCAATATAAATTTTGATAATAAATCTGTTGTATTAGGAAAACGATTAGCTGAGCAATTAAAATTATCTGTTGGACAAAAAATTGTTTTATTTGACCTAGCTACTTTGAATAAATCAAATAAGCGTATTAAACAATTTACAATTTCTGGTCTTTTTCATTCTGGAATGACAGAATATGATAAATCATTAGTTTTTATAAATATTGTTGATGCAAATATTTTATTTGATATGGGAAATAGTGTATCTGGATATGAATTACGTTTAGAAGATACAGGTGTGTTAGATGAAATTACAGCTTCACTTAATAATGAATTACCTTATCCTCACATGGTCATGAATTGGAAGGAAAAAAATCGTGCGCTATTCAAATGGATGAATATACAACGTTGGCCCATACTTTTTATTTTTGGACTCATTGCATTAGTAGGTGTGGTAAATATCATTTCTGCACTTTCAATGATCGTCATTGAAAAGACTGGCCAAATTGGGATATTAAAATCTCTGGGTATAAAAGGACATCAATTGAAAATGATTTTTTTATATAAAGGGTTAATTATAGGAATATCAGGAGGAGCAATTGGCTCGGTAATTGCTTTATTGATTGCATCATTACAAAATAATTTAAAATTAATTAAAGTACCTGAAGATATATATTTCATGGATTTTATACCTATAGATATCAGCATGCTAAGCATCATTAATATTCTTTTGTTTTCTATTTTTTCTTCTGTTTTAGCAGCGCTTTGGCCAACATTAAGAGCAAGTCAAATAGAGCCATCTGAAGCTTTGAGATACGAATGAGTTTTTCTAAAGTAATAGCTAAAAGATTTTTGATAGGAGGACAAGCTTCTGGACCAAGTAAATTAACTGGTTGGGTAGCAATTATTGGTTTATGTGTTGGCTCTATTGCAATGGTTCTTTCTGTAGCTGTACTCAATGGATTCGAACATCGTGTGATAGATAAGATTGTCGGATTTGAGAGCGATATACGTGTAACAAAAATAAATGATTATAATACCACTATTGATATTATTCGGAGTATAGATGGGGTAAAGACGGCAATGCCTTTTCAAGAGAGGAAGGGGCTTATTCTGGCAAAAGATGGCATACAACGTATGGTGTCACTAAAAGCAATAGAAATTGAAAAGCTGCCTTCTTTTTATAACTTCAATATATTTCTTAATAATGATTATGGTAATCAACCTATGATTTACTTAGGAGGAATGACTGCTAGGCGCTTAAATGTCAACGAAGGTGACATTGTTAGATTATTAAGCCCAATTGATCATGGTTATACATTAGGATTGCCAGTTCAAATCCAATGTGTAGTAGGAGGTATTTTTAATATTCAAGTTCTAGATTTGGACGACAAGATTGCTTTTATTCCCTATGAAATAGGACAAAAATTATTTATTCGTAAAAATCAACCAGATGGTATAGATATTAGACTAGCTAAAGGTCATAAAATCGAATTAGTAGCAAATGAATTAAAACAAGAACTAGAGAGAGTAAAAGTTGAAACATGGGGAGAGCTTCACGAAGAATTATTTGGTGCTATGAAATTTGAAAGAGTAGGTACCTTAGTCGTATTAAGTTTAATTATTGTTGTTGCTTGTTTTAATTTGGTAACTACCCTTGTTTTGCTCACGGCTCAAAAAGCTCGTGAATTTGGTATATTACAAGTATTAGGTTCCAATCAAAGAGCTATAAAATCAATTATCATGTACCAGGGAGTCTTAATTAGTTCGCTTGGAATAATTTCGGGGTTAATTCTTGGGTTATTTATTATTTTTTTTCAAAACATATTCGGTTTTATTCCTTTACCAGAGGATATCTATTTTACTTCGCATTTGCCAATGGTAATTCAAATCAAAGATATTATTGCGATATTAGTTATCTCATTCGGAATGGTGATCACATCTATATATATTTCTGCGAAAAGAACTATTGTTTTATCTTCAATTAAATCAATTTTTTTGGATAAATGATTTTACAAGCAATTAATCTTACCAAATCATTTCAAAATGGAGAGAAGATATTATCCGTTCTTGAAAAGGTTTCAATTGATATCAATAAACGAGATTTTATAACAATTATGGGTGAGAGTGGTGCTGGAAAATCAACTTTATTAAATATCCTTGGTACTTTAGATGTCGCAACTAGCGGATCTTTAATGATTAATAAAGAGAATATTAATGACCTTACTCAGGATCAAATTGCAGAATTAAGAAATAAATATTTTGGATTTGTTTTTCAATTTCACCATTTACTTCCTGATTTTACAGCATTTGAAAATGTCCTTATACCTAATCAAATAGCAGGTAATGATGGAGATGAAAAAAAGGCTGTCGAATTATTAGGTTATATAGGACTTGAGAATCGAATAGATCATTTTCCTTCTCAACTTTCTGGAGGAGAAAGATTAAGGGTTGCTGTTGTAAGAGCCTTAATGAACAATCCGAAATTGTTATTAGCAGATGAGCCTACCGGAAATTTGGATATTGGTAATTCGATTAAACTTATGAACCTATTTCAGCGAATAAATAAAGATTTTGATTTAACATTGATTATAACTACTCATAACCCAAAAGTTGCACTAATAGGTACAAAGCAATATACTTTGGAAGGCGGAGCACTATCATTGATAGAGACTGTTTGAATTGTTATATCTAATATTTAACTTTAAAGACATATGAAAGAAAATTTTTCTAAACGAGTTCAAAATATCATGAAATATGGTAAAGAAGAAGCTGTTCGCTTGGGACATAGCTATGTTGGATCTGAGCATTTACTATTGGGGCTTCTTAGAGAAAAATCAGGTTTAAGTGCAAAAATATTTGATATTTATGATTGTGATATTGGTAGTATCCGATCGATGGTCGAAGATATGATTAAAACCTCTGGAGGCACGATGACTTTGGGGCACTTACCTCTCACTCGTAGAGCAGAAAGAATCCTTAAGAATGCTTTCAATGAAGCAGCATCGTTAGGTGCAACAGTATCTGATGATGAACATCTGCTTTTAGCAGTATTGAAAGAGGATGACGGCATTGCCTATGAAGTCCTAAGTTCTCATAACTTAGATTATAATAGCGTATTGGATTTGATTAATGATGATGAAGAAGAAATAGCTAAAAATTATAATAAAAAGGATATCTCAATTAAAACTAAAACTCCCGCTTTAGATCATTTTTCTAGGGATATTACTCATATGGCCCGTCAACAAAAATTAGATCCGGTTATTGGAAGGAAAGATGAGATTGAACGAGTAGCTCAAATTTTATCAAGGAGAAAGAAAAATAACCCAGTCTTGATTGGTGAGCCAGGGGTTGGTAAGACAGCAATAATTGAAGGTTTAGCTCAAAAGATAATCGATAAAGATGTACCACGCATGTTGAATAATAAGCGCATTTTATGTTTAGATCTTGCAGGACTTGTAGCTGGTACAAAATATAGAGGACAGTTTGAAGAAAGAATGAAAACCATTATGGTGGAACTAGAAAAAATGGATAATTTAATTTTATTCATCGATGAGCTACACACTTTGGTAGGTGCCGGTGGATCGTCTGGTTCTCTTGATGCATCAAATATGTTTAAACCAGCATTGGCTAGGGGAGATATACATTGCATTGGTGCTACTACTCTAGATGAATATAGAAAACATGTAGAAAAAGATGGAGCATTGGAACGTCGTTTCCAAGTAATAAATGTCACACCACCAACAGTAGATGAATCTGTTAAAATATTGCAAGGACTTCAACCAAAATATGAGAAGCATCACAAAGTTAAGTATGATGATGATGCAATAGAATCTTGTGTCTTCTTATCTGATAGATATATTTCAGATAAATTTTTACCGGATAAAGCTATTGATATTATGGATGAGGCTGGTTCACGCGCGCACATGTTAAATATAAAAGTTCCAAAGGAAATCACTAATTTAGAATTACAGATTGAGAAAGTTCATAATAATAAAGATGCAGCTATTTTATCTCAAAAATTTGAGGATGCAGCAAGTTTACGTGACGATGAACAAAAATTAACGAATAAACTCAGCAAAATTCAAAAGACTTGGAAAGTCAATGAACAATCAAATCCTATTCAAATAAATGAGGATGATATTGCTGAAGTTGTATCAATGGTCACTCGAATTCCAATCCGAAATGTTGCTGAATCTGAAGGACAAAAGCTTTTAAAAATGAAACAAGAGCTTTCTGATAAAATAATTGGACAAGATCGAGCAGTAGAAAGTATTTCAAGAGCAATTCAGCGTTCACGTGCAGGTTTGAAAAGAAAGCATCGCCCTATCGGCGTCTTTTTATGTTTGGGTCCAACAGGTATTGGGAAAACTGAAACAGCAAAAGTCTTATCTAATTATTTATTTAGCCATAATGATGCGTTGATAAAGTTGGATATGAGTGAATATAGTGAGCGTTTTGCAATATCTAGATTAATTGGTGCTCCTCCGGGATATGTTGGCTATGAAGAAGGTGGAGAGCTTACAGAAAAAGTTCGTCGAAATCCTTATTCACTAATTCTTTTTGATGAAATTGAAAAAGCTCATCCTGATGTATTTAACACTCTTTTGCAATTATTTGATGAAGGAGTGCTGACAGATGGAATTGGTAGAAAAGTTGATTTTCGTAATACTATAATAATACTTACATCTAATATTGGTACTAAAGAGATAAAAGGTGGGACAAGCTTTGGTTTTTCAAAAGCATCAAGTGCAGCTTCATACGATGCCATGAAAAGTTTGATTTTGGATAGAGTAAAAGATACGTTTAATCCTGAGTTTATTAATAGGTTGGATGAAACAATTGTTTATAATGCTCTTACGAAGGAAGATGTATTAAAAATTATAAATTTACAATTAATAGAACTTCAAGAGAATTTAGGTCTTCTTGGATTAACCTTAACTGTAACAAGAAAAGCTAAGAATTTTCTCATGGATAAAGGTTTTAATCACGAATACGGCGTTCGTTATCTAAATAGAGAAATTCAAAATTTATTAGAAGATCCTTTATCAGAATTATTATTAGGAAAAAAATTTGCTGGCACTAAGGGTGTCAAAGTTGACTTCAAAAACAAAAAACTTTCAATTTTACCTCTTCCTGGAAAAGCTATTAAGAAAAACGCTGACTCAAAAGTTGTTAAAAAATCGACAAAATCAGCTGATATCAAGCAATAATCTGCCATATAAACGTAATTTATATTAATATATCTGCCAAAACGGCGACAATATAATCTTGGCACATAAATTGTTTCATTCATAATAATTATCAATCCTCATTTATTAAGGAGTAATTAAAATGGGAAAAATTATTGGCATTGATCTTGGAACTACAAATTCTTGTGTAGCTGTTCTTGAGGGAGGTGAACCGACAGTTATTAATAGTACTGAAGGCGGGAGAACAACACCATCTATTGTTGGCTTTGCAAAAGATGGAGAACGGCTAGTTGGACAGGCAGCTAAAAGGCAAGCTGTAACAAATCCAGAGAATACAGTTTTTTCTATAAAACGTTTTATGGGAAGAATGTTTGATGAAGTTAAAAATGAAATAAAAGATGTCCCTTATAAAATTGAAAAAAGTGAATCGGGATCTGTCGTAGTGAATGCTGCTGAAAAAACTTATACACCACCAGAGATTGGTGCTATGATCCTACAAAAATTGAAGCAAACAGCTGAAGATCATCTTGGTACCACAGTAACTGATGCAGTAATAACAGTTCCAGCTTATTTCAATGATTCACAAAGACAAGCTACTAAAGACGCTGGAAAAATTGCAGGATTAAATGTAAAAAGGATAATTAATGAGCCGACAGCTGCATCATTAGCTTATGGGCTTGATAAGAAAAAAGATGAAACTATTGCCGTTTTTGATTTAGGAGGAGGTACTTTTGATATTTCTATTCTTGAATTGGGTGATGGAGTTTTTGAAGTAAAATCAACTAGCGGCGATACTCATTTAGGTGGTGATGACTTTGATCGAAAAGTTATCGATTGGATTGCCTCTGAGTTTAAAACAAGTGATGGTATTGATCTAAAAAAAGATCCAATGGCTCTACAACGATTAAGAGAAGCAGCTGAAACTGCAAAAAAAGAATTATCTACTTCAAAACAGACTGAAATTAATTTACCATTTGTTACAGCTGATTCTTCAGGCCCAAAGCATTTGAATTTGACATTGACTAGAGCCAAGTTTGAAGAGCTTGTTTCAGATCTTGTTGAAAGGACTGTTGATCCTTGTTTGAAAGCTATAAAAGATGCAGGTTTATCTGCAGCGGATATAAATGAAGTAGTCTTAGTTGGTGGCTCTACTAGAATGCCCAAAATTCAAGAAAAAGTAAAAGAGATTTTTGAGAAAGAACCAAATCACAGCGTCAATCCCGATGAAGTTGTTGCTTTGGGTGCAGCTATACAGGGTGGCGTTTTATCTGGAGATGTTGATGATATATTATTACTAGATGTTACACCACTTTCTCTTGGTATAGAAACTTTGGGAAGTGTATCTACTAAGTTGATTGAACGTAATACTACTATACCAACAAAGAAGTCTCAAGTTTTTTCAACCGCAGCTGATAATCAAACAACAGTTGAGATTCATGTGTTACAAGGAGAACGCGAAATGGCTCTTGATAACAAAACCATTGGAAGATTCCATTTAGATGGAATTCCTCCTGCACCTCGAGGAGTACCTCAAGTTGAAGTTACTTTTGATATAGATGCTAACGGTATCCTTAATGTTAGTGCTAAAGATAAAGCTACTGGAAAAGAGCAAAGTATACGTATTGAAGCCTCGAGCGGTCTATCTGATGCTGAAGTTGATAAAATGGTTAATGATGCAAAGAAACATGAGACTGAAGACAAAAACAAACGTGAAAAAATCGATATGGATAATCAAGCTGAACAGCTGATTTATCAAACCGAAAAAAATATTGATGAATATAAAGATAAGTTAAGCAAAGAAGAGAAAAAAGCTTTAGAAGATGCAGTCTCAAAGGTTAAAACCGCCAAAGAAAGTTCTAATTCTGATGACCTTAAAACCGCGGTAGATGAATTAAATAATGCTTGGAATGCTGTTGCTTCTAAAATGTATGAAACCGCCAAAGAGCCTGGAGCAACTGACAATTCGAAAGAAACTAAATCTAAGTCTAAAACAAAATCTAAGAAGAAAGATGATGCCGAGATTGAAGATGCAGATTTTGAAGTTGTAGACTAGTAATTATCTTCTCAAAGAATAGATAATAAAAAAGCGTTCCGAATTCGGGGCGCTTTTTTTGTTTATGGAACTTAAGGAACGTAACTTCATATGATGGAGAAAGCATTCAAAGAAATAATGACAAAGCGTCAAATAATTAATATTTTTCTTCTACTTGGAATTTTCGTTGCACTATTTGCTCTATTTAGGCCAAGCATTTGGCAAGAAAGAATTGAAACCTATTTAAATAATCAACTAGTTAAAAAAGGCTGGTCGATAAATATAAGTGAGTTATCCGGACACTTATTTTTCAATCTCTATTCAGACAATGTAGTTCTAATACATGAAAATGGTACATCAATATTGTTTCCTAAAGTAAGTGCTCATATTGAATTGATTCCGTTAATAGCGGGAAAAATAGTTCTAGATAAATTATTGGTGCCTGAGACCGAAATCAGGTTGTTAATTGGAGATGATAACAATGATTCTTTGATAGATAATATTAAATTTAAACCCGAAAAAATTCCTATCAACATAAATCAAATCTTTTTAGATGGGAATATATATACATCCTACTCAGATTCAATTCCAGATGTTCAATTCCTCATTGAGGGTAAAGTGAACTCATCTTTAGAAGAAATGAATATTAGTTTAACTGAAATAGAGATTAGTTCTTCAATACCAGGCCTTAATTTTTCTGGAGAAGGTATTGATGGTGTTTTATCTTCAAAAAAAATTGACCTAAATATTGATAAAGGGAATATTAATGATTTTGAAATTAGTGGAGTATTTAATTATGATCTTGAGAATGATAAGTTTTTGATGGCGGAACTAGATTTACTTGAATATGAAATTCCAAAAAAAATATTTTCTCAATTACCGCTTCAACCTGAGTTATCTAAAATATCAGCCAAATTAAAGATTGAATCAGATATGAATTATTATAGAGGAGATTTGTTGATAAAGAATGATTTGGGATTAGATATGACTGGAAAATTTAATCTTAAGAGATTAGATAATTTATTCCAATTAGATTCATTAATATTAACTGACGATGAAACAAGCTTAATAATTATTGGCGTTTATGAAAAGGCGGGACGTTTTAATGGAATTATTAACTTAGATAATCTAGATATAAGTGATTGGATTTCAAAAAGCAAGGAAACAGATCTTTCAGGTTATTTATTGATAAATGGAGAAATGCCAGATAATGAAATATCTATATTAGATATTAATGCAGAAATCAGTGAATCTATTCTTTTTGAAAGAGAACCTTCATCAATTTCAGGAGGTATATCTTACCAAAATAATAATTTATTTATAACTAATCCTATTACGTTAACTATTGGTCCTTCAATCGTCTCAATTAAAGGAGAAGCAGACTTCGATAATAGGAGTATGAACTTGGACCTTTCATTAACAGAAGCTTCAACATTTTTGATCAATAATTTTTGGTCTGATTCACTTAATAGTGGAAATGCAACTGGGTCTATGAAAATGTTCGGCTCCTTCAATGAAATAGGTATCAACACAGAATTGATCATTAACGATTTTAAATATAATGATATCATGTTGGACATTTTTGAGCTTTCATCAGAAATAGGAAATCTCAATAATTTAAATGATGGTTACGTTAATCTTAAGTTTGGAAATGGATTTTGGAAAGAATATGGATTTGAAAGTGGTACAGGTTCATTTCTTATAAATAATAATTTTATAGAAATTTCAAGTTTTGAATTAAAAAATAAAGATGATTTTCTTCAATTTAATGGTTCCATAGAGTCTGATAGCGTGTTCACTTTGGATAGGTTGCAATTTGCATATCGAAATCACTACTTAATCAATCTTAAACCAGTAAAAATCCTGTTTCAAGACGATTTTATTTCAACATTACCATTTGAAATTCATGTAGATGATGGCGTCGTTGAAGGATTTTTCAAAACAAACCCTATAATGGGTAATTTGAAATTTTCAAATGTTACGACTGATTTACTGAGTTTATTTCCGTCAGGTTATTCTGAAAACATAAAAGGGAATATTTTTGGAGACCTCACAATTGGGGAAAATTTAAATCCGAAAGCATTTGATCTGAACGTTAATCTTAAGAATGGAGAAATTGCTAACCAACCTTTTGATGATTTGGAAATTTTGACACATTACAATGATGGAGTTCTAGATTTAGAAGTTTTAAAACTAACTTACGGCAAAGATTCAAATTTTAACATAAAAGGTATATTGCCAGTTAACTATGATTCTAGCCGATCTGCGAAAGTGAATCTTAAATCTGAATTTAAAAATATTAATATGACGTTTTTTACACAGTTCTCAAACGTATGGAAAGATAAACTCTTTGGAATATTCTCAGGTCAGCTTTCTATGGGCGGTACAACAAAGAATACGAATTTTAATATAAATGGTAAAATAGATAATACTTTTTATATGGACGTCCCACTTGGAACACTGAAATGGAAAGGAAATTATACTGATAAAACATTGACATTTAGCGAATTCACTTCTGATTGGAGTGATAACCATATTTCAGGTTCAGCAATTTTACCTATCATATATGATCTTGCAGTAGCTGAAAAGACTTGGCATTCTGATGGAGAACTATTTGTAAAAACAGAAGGATCTTTTAAATCGGCAGTATTTTTATCAACCTTTTTAACAGAGACAGATTCTCTTGTTGGAGATATAAACATTAAATTGAATATTAAAGGTCCAACTGATAACTTAATTAGGGACGGCGAAATATCCATAATAGATGGATCCATTTATACGGTATTAATGGATGAACCCATAAATAATATTGCAGCTTCAGCTACTTTATCAGATAATATTATGAATATTAATTCATTTAGTTCTACCCTATATGACTCTGATTTAAAGAAGAATATTGATAATAATATAAATTTATCTGGAAAGATAAATTTTAAACGATTTTTTGAACCTAGATATGATTTGCAAATTTCAGGTGAAAATATATTTTATAGATCATTAAATGAAGATGTAGAAGGATATGGTGATTTAGATTTGACTTTAGTTGGAAAAGATACATTGGAAATAGTTGGTACTATTAAAGCAAAGAATGGGGCTATATACAAAGAATTCACTGGTGATGAGGCTGTAGCATCGATAGAAGAAAAAGGTCGGATAACAACAAACTATAATGTGCGCTTTCCAATTGAAGATACTTTTTCTATTAGGAATTCACAAATTGATGCAAAAATTACTGGAGAAATTGCTATGTCTAGGCAATTTGATAGTGATTGGAATTATGCTGGTGAAATCAAATTTATTGAAGGAAATATATATTATTATTTGGGCGACGTTTTTGAAGACCTTAGGGGCTCAATGACATTAGATGGAGAAGGTTTCAATCCTTTCCTTGAATTAAATGCTTCAACTCAAATAGGAGATGCCAAAATCATTCTGGGAGTTTATGGACCGTTTGATAATCCGGAATGGAATTTTGATAGTGATAAGGGATATACTGAAAGTGATATTTTGCAGTTACTTACTTTTAATACTCGCGTGGCTGAAGAAGGAATAACCACTGAAGGTTTAGGTACTCAAGCACAAACAATTTTAGGCGCATATTTAGAAAGACAATTGGAGAGAAATTTCTTTAAGTCTACTGGGCTTAAATCCACCGGATTGATTGAAGATGTTGAAATCTCTGGTACGTCAGAATTAATTAACCCAGGGCAAGGTGAAGAATTTAGTATTAGCGCAAAAGTAAATAAGAACTTCAGTTTAAGTTATAGACGGTCATTCTCATTGGAAGCAGCTTACAAAAACAAGGTAGGTGTTGAATATAAATTAAATCCTAATTTCTCGGTCATTGGAAATGTGGATGAGACGGGACAAGTTCATATGAAGTTCCGTGTTCGCCGCGTATACTAGACCGAGTAAATGAAAAAAATAATATTATTTCTGGCAGTTATTGTCAATTATCCGTTGTCATCTCAATCTCAAGAGGATTACTTTGTTAATAAAGTATCTTTTGTTGGGAATGAAGTTCTAAGGAAATCTGACCTTTTCAACCAATTAGAACTTAAACCCTCATCACTATCACTTTTCTCAAAACCGACATTTGATCGACGTCTTTTGAAATTAGATGCAATCTCTATTAAAAATTATTATCACTCGCAAGGTTTCCTGGAAGTTGCTGTTAAAGATTCATTCTCAATATCAAATGATGGAGTAGATGTATTTTTTGTTATTGAAGAGGGTAATAGATATTTATTGAATGATGTAAAGTTTAATGGGTTAAAGTCAATCAAAGAAAAATCAGTAAGATCAATTTTGGGCTTAAAACAAGGCGCCCCTTATAATCCAGTTCGAATTAATACTAATCTGACTCTTGTTGATGAAGAATACCAAGAGAAGGGGAAACTTTATGCAAAATTTGATATTCATCAGGAAATAAAAGATTCGGTAAATATTATTATCAATATTGATGAGGGGAATGATATCTATATTAATAAATCGTGGGTAAACGGAGTGGAGCGGATGGACTCAAGTTATGTCCTAAATGAAATAGCATTTAATGAGGGAGATTTATTTAAAAAAACCCTTATGGACAAAACAAAACGTAATTTGCTCCAGACAGGATTTTTCTCATCAGCTAGTCTAGTTCCACATCCTGCAAACGTGGATACTTTAGTTAACATTGAAGTAAGAATAAGAGAATTTCAAAATAGAGGTACGCAAGATATTGAGTTTGGTTATACAGATATTGAAGCTGTCCCTGGGATAACCTCTTTAGTCGGACTCGGTGGATCAGTTCGCTGGTCAGATAGAATGATTTTAGGTACAAATAATCGATTTGACGCTACTGGATCAATGGTTATGCCAACAGAAACAGGATTTATATACCCAAGATTTAATAGTGAAATGAAATTTTCAAATCAACGCCCATTTAAAATGAAAATTCCAATTCAAATCAAATTATTTTTTCAACAATTCAAAAATTACGGAGATGAGTCGGGACCCTATGTACGTCGTTTTGGTTTACAATATTCAAATATTTTTCGATGGAATCGTCAAAGATCATTTTTAGATATTGGTGCAAGATTTGAACTGTTTGATAAATCCGAAGCATTTAATAATCAGATTGAGCAGCGGAAATTTAAAATACATCTTCACCAGGATAATCGTGATAATCCAATTTATCCACAAAAGGGTAATGTTTTAGTATTTCAATTAAATTCATTTGGTGGTGTATTAGGAGGTAATAGAACCTATAATAAATACGATATTGACCTTAGGCAATACTTATCTCCATTAAAAAATATTACCATTGCTGGAAGAATAAATGTTGGTATGATCTCTGGATGGAAGGCAGATTATGATAAGGATGATTCTGTTGAAATTGAAAGGGTTTTATATGAAAAGTTTTATTTAGGTGGAAGTAATACACTTCGTGGATTGAGGCCTCTTAGATTTTTTACCCATGCTACAGATAATGTTGATAATAATGATGATGGAATAGTAGATGATTCTGATGAATCTGATAAAATACCTTCAGGGAAAACAGCCAAATTTCTTACAAACTGGGAAATTAGGTTTCCATTATTTTGGAAAGTTGGTGCTGTACTTTTTTATGATGGCGGATCTATTAGTAATGATTTAATAACAATTAAGTCGCGTGATTTAAGATGGAATCGTGGTGTTGGTATCACCATTAACTTGCCAATTGGACCTATACGTATTGATTATGGAGAAGATCTTAATGACCCAAATATAAAACAGTTTCATTTTGGTTTACTCTATGCATTTTAAATTGGAACATTATTATTTATTTTTTGTAAATAATAGGAATCAAGTTGTCGGGCAAAAAAGATTTCATCTAAATTCACAGCCTATAATTTGTTTGTTATTACAATGAAAAATATATATAAACCATTAAGTATTATTTTTTTACTGATCGTGGGGTGCAGCCTATTTAAATCAGCCGAAGATCTTTATAATGAAGCAAATACGAAACGAGACCTTGGAGAACCAAAAGAATCCATAGTTTTGTTAAAACAACTTATTTCGAAATACGCTAATCATGAAAAAGCGCCTGACGCGCAATATCTTATTGCTGAAATTTATTATCGTGATCTTAGAGATTTCTCTATTGCAATTGAAGAATACGAAAATTTAAAAAATAGTTTTCCAAATAGCAGCAAAGTTCCTTTTGCACTATTTATGCAGGGATTTATATACGCAAACATGCTATCAGACTTCAAGCTAGCAAAAATTTTCTATACTGAATTTTTAAACAGATATTCAGAACATGAACTAGCAGAGTCAGTTTCTTTTGAACTGAAATATCTCGGTCTAGATATCAATGAAATTCCAACTCTTAAACACTTAACAAAAACGAAATAATTTAATTATGTCAGAATTTAGCTTATCCGAAATAAATGAACGTATCAGTAAACAATCAAAGTTTGTTGATTCTCTTAAAAAATCCATAGGAGAAGTGATTGTCGGTCAAAATGAATTGGTAGATAAAATATTAATTGGACTCCTTGCCAATGGACATATCTTGCTTGAAGGTGTCCCAGGCCTTGCTAAAACTCTTACGGTAAATACACTTGCTCAGGCAATTAATACCAGCTTCCAAAGGATCCAATTTACGCCTGATATGCTGCCTGCTGATCTATTGGGGACTTTAATCTTTAACCAAAAAAAAGCCTCTTTTGAAACTAGGAAAGGTCCAATTTTTTCAAATATTATTCTTGCCGATGAGATTAATCGTGCACCTTCAAAGGTTCAAAGTGCTTTACTTGAGGCAATGCAAGAGAGACAAGTAACTATTGGCGAAGAAACATTTAAGCTAGATAGTCCTTTTTTAGTCTTAGCTACTCAAAACCCCATCGAACAAGAAGGTACTTATCCTCTTCCAGAAGCTCAAATTGATAGATTTATGTTGAAGTTAAAAGTTGATTATCCTAATATAGATGAAGAGCGAATAATCATGCGTCAATCGGCAAAAACAGGGGATCTAAAACCCATAAAAGCTACTGTAAAACCAAACGACATTATTAAAGCTCAATCGATAATAAATGATATATATGTTGATGAGAAAGTTGAAGATTATGTTTTAAACTTAGTATTTGCTACAAGAAACCCAGAAAAATTCAATTTAAATGATTTATCTCAGCTTATTGAATTTGGAGCAAGTCCCAGAGCAACCATTAATTTGGTTCTTGCAGCCAAGGCTCGTGCATTTTTAGAACATAGAGGCTATATCACTCCTGAAGATATTCGTTATATAGGAAAAGATGTGTTATGCCATCGTGTGATATTAACATATGAAGCTGAAGCTGAAGAATTGACTTCTTATGATATTATTCAGAAACTCTTTGAATCAATAGAAATTCCATAATTGAATAATGAATTGATGCAGAACATCATTGTTTAATTGATATTATAATTTATCAACTTATTCATCGTTCTATAGTTTATGATACCAAAAGAAATAATCAAAAAAGTCCGACATATTGAAATTAGAACAAAGGGACTTGTAAATGATTTATTTGGAGGAGAATATCATTCTATTTTTAAAGGTAGAGGCATGACATTTTCTGAAGTTAGGGAATATGTTGCTGGTGATGATATTCGGATGATTGATTGGAATGTAACAGCTAGGAATGATGCCCCCTTTGTAAAGATTTTTGAAGAAGAGAGAGAATTGACGGTCTACCTTTTAGTTGATGTAAGCCAATCTGGAAACTTTGGGACTATTAATCAATTCAAATCTGAACTTGCAGCTGAGATTGCTGCAGTTTTAGGTTTTTCAGCAATAAAGAATCAAGATAAAGTAGGCCTTATTCTTTTTAGTGATGATGTTGAAAAATATATTGCACCTAAAAAAAATAAATCTCATATACTTCGTGTTATCCGAGAAGTTTTATTTAACAAACCAGCAAGTTCAGGCACATCAATTCAGGCAGGTATTGACTTCCTTATGAATGTAGCAAAACGTAAATCCGTAGTTTTCCTAATATCTGACTTTATAGATCAAGGCTATTGGAAATCATTAAAATTAGCAAATAATAAACACGATATGATTGGTATTAGAATTTCGGATCCTGCAGAACTATTGATTCCAGATATTGGACTAATTAAGGTTCAGGACCCAGAGACTAATGAAAAAATATGGGTAGATGTCTCCTCAAACAAAGATCGTGAGAATCTTTCCAGAAGTGTTCAGGAAAAATGGGATATTTTCGAAAGAGAATGCAGTCGCAATCAATTTGATGTAATTAATATAAGCACAGAAAAAGACTATGTTAATCCACTTATGAATTTTTTTCGAAAACGTGAAAAACGTTTTTAGTAGATGAGCAAATATTTATATATAGTAATTATTCTTTTTATATCATGTAATCAAAGTAATGTAGCCAAATCTGTTGAGTTGACAGTCTCATTAGATACTAATTATACAACAATAGGAACGCCTGTTTCTTATTCTATATATATTAAATCACCAAAGGACAAGATCATAGAATTTCCTGATTGGATATTAGAAGATCCTATTGAAATTCGATCAAAGTTTTTCGATAATTCAAAACATTTTTCTTCTTGGGGATCAAATCAAAAAGCTTCTGGTGAAATTGAAATGGTTTTTTGGGATACGGGTAGTGTCGTAATACCCGGTTATACAATTGCAGTACTAAACTCGGATAGCTCATTCAGTTACAATATGACTTCTGATTCAATGATAATTAATGTGATCTCAATAACTGAAAAAGATCCAGCTTTTTTTCAGTCTGGTGGGCAAATAATGCCTATAAAAGACCCTGTTCCAGTAAAAATACCTTTACCATGGAGAAACATTATTTTGATATTCATTATGTTATCTATTATTATAGGAATTTTTATTCTTTATAAAAATCGCGTCCAAGCAAAAGTTAATTATATGAGTCCTCAAACATACTTAGATGGTCCCGATATAGTTGCTCTCGATAAATTAGAAAAGTTGCTTACCCTAGAGCTAGTAGATAAGAATAATGTTAAAGAGTTTTATGTACAGTTATCTTTTATTCTTAGAGAATACACAGAAAATAGTTTGTTTATTAGAACTCTGGAAATGACGACAGAACAGATAAATACTCATAGAAATTTATTCCCATATCCTGATAATTGTATTGATAGTTACTTAGATATTTTATCGACAGCTGATATGGCAAAATACGCAAAACATTATAATAATATAGATCGATGCAAAAGCGATTTAAACCATTCTCGAAATTTTGTCCAAGATACAGTCCAATTTTGGAAACCTTCTTTTTCTATATCATAAAAATTAGGGAGAATTTATTGTGCAAAAAGCTAAATTTGCCGGTTATAAATAAGGATAATTAATGGCATCTACTTCAGATATTAAAAACGGTTCCGTAATACTACACAAAAATAAGAGGATGAAAGTGGTTGAATTTTTGCATGTAAAACCTGGTAAAGGCCCTGCTTTTGTTCGTACAAAACTAAAGGATATATTATCAGGTAAGATCATTGATGAAACCTTTAATGCCGGAGTTAAGCTTGAATTCTTAAAAATTGAAGCCAAAGAAATGCAATTTCTTTACAATGATGAGGATTCTCATGTTTTTATGGATAACATAACATATAATCAATTCAATGTTTACAATGACCAAGTTGGCGATACTAAGTTTTATCTTAAAGGAGGAGCAACTATAGATTTACTGTTTGATGGCGATGAAATTTTAGATATTCGTCTACCATCTCATGTTATACTTGATGTAACAGAAACAGAGCCAGGAATTAAAGGTAACACTGCAACAGGGGCAACAAAACCAGCTACATTGGAAACTGGTTTTACCTTACAAGTGCCATTATTTATCGATGAAGGGGATAAAATAAAAATTGATACTCGATCTGGAGAATATATTGAACGAGTAAAATCTTAATCGTATCTTCAGGGGTTATACATAACTAATTAAAGAGAGAATAATGTGGCAAGATAAAATTAAAGAAATAATTTACCTGCTGGACAATAGCGATGTTAATGAAATAGATGTAACCTTTTGGGGTAGACGTTTTAGAGTGGTTAAATCTGCAGTTGGGAATGATGAGACCGAAGCGCCACCTAAGACTAAAAGTGTTTCTGTAAATTCACCTCAACTTGATACACAAAAGAATGAGCCTGTTAAATCTTCAAATGAAGAGAATATTTTGGCACCTATGCCAGGGACATTTTATGCTGCACCAACTCCTGAAGCAGAAGCATTTGTAAAATCAGGTGATATTGTATCAAAAGGTGACACGTTATGTATTATTGAGGCGATGAAGATAATGAACGAGATAGAGGTTGAAAAATCTGGTAAAATTACTGAAGTCGTGGCAAATAATGGCGAACCTGTCGAATTTAATCAAACCCTTTTTATTATAGATACGACTTAGCAAAAGTAAAATGTATAAAAAAATACTCATTGCTAATCGTGGAGAAATAGCTTTACGAGTGATACGAGCATGCCATGAATTAGGCCTAAAATCTGTAGCTGTCTATTCATCTGCAGATAAATACTCACTGCACGTAAAATTTGCGGATGAAGCGATTTGTATTGGCCCCCCTGATAGCAAAGAATCATACTTAAATATCCCTAGGATTATTTCAGCTGGCGAGATAACGAATGCTGATGCTATTCATCCTGGATATGGATTTTTAGCAGAAAGCGCAGAATTTTCTAACATTTGCAAAGAAAATGGGTTTTCTTTTATTGGACCAAGTGGAGATATAATCAATGCGATGGGAAATAAAGCCCAAGCAAAAAAAACTATGAAAGCGGCAGGAGTGCCCATTATTCTTGGGAACGAAGGTGTACTGCAAGATGTGAAAGAAGCTAGAGATATAGCAAATGAGATGGGGTATCCTGTAATGTTAAAAGCTTCAGCTGGAGGTGGAGGACGTGGGATGCGTTTAGTTCAAAAAGATAGTGAATTAGATCGTGCGTACTCAACGGCGAGCACTGAAGCTCTAAGAGCATTTAATAATGGTGAATTATATTTAGAAAAATTCGTAGAAAAACCACGTCATATTGAGATTCAAATATTAGCTGATTCAAATGGTAATGTGGTAAGCCTTGGCGAGAGAGAATGTTCTATTCAACGACGTCATCAAAAACTTTTAGAGGAATCGCCATCTTCAGCAGTAGATGAAGATCTCCGTAAACGAATGGGAGAGGCAGCTATTACTGGGGCAAAAGCTGTAAATTATGTAGGAGTTGGGACTGTTGAGTTTCTTTTGGATAAAAATAAAGATTTTTATTTCATGGAAATGAATACTCGCATACAAGTTGAACATCCAATTACAGAGATGGTGACTGGAGCAGATTTGATTAAATGGCAAATCCTAACACATGCCGGTGAGAAGTTCCCTGATTATCTATATAAAATGAAACTTAGAGGACACTCGATAGAATGTAGAATCAATGCAGAGGACCCAGATATGAACTTTGCTCCTTCTCCAATGAAGATAACAAGCTTTCATATGCCAGGAGGAAAAGGAGTAAGAATTGATTCTCACGCCTATGCTGGTTATGAGATCCCCTCAAATTATGATTCTCTAATTGGGAAATTGATTGTTCATTCTCCGAATAGAGAATCTGCCATAAATCGAATGGAAAGAGCTCTTGAAGAAACAATTATCGAAGGACCAAAAACAACTATCTCATTTCATCAAGCAATTATGAAAGATAAAAATTTTAGATCTGGAGACTTTGACACCGGGTTTTTAGAATCATTTAATTATACAAAAAAGGGGAAATAAAGATGGATTTACCACAGAATTTAAAATATACAAAAGAGCATGAATGGGTAAAAATTGATGGCGATTTATTAATGGTAGGAATAACTGATCATGCACAAAGTGAACTTGGTGATATTATTTTTATTGAATTTCCTGATCTAAATCAAGTGATATCAAAAGATGAACCTTTTGGAACAATTGAGGCGGTTAAAACTGTAGCTGATTTATTTGCCCCAGTTTCAGGAAAGATTATTGAAATTAATCAATCTCTTGAAGATAGCCCTGAATTAGTGAACTCAGACCCCTATGGGGAAGGATGGATCGTAAAAATAACTGATATTGATAAGTCTCAATTAGATTCCCTACTTGATTCAAATAATTACAAAAGAATAATATAATGTTGGATATTAAGCAGATTATCAAAGATAGTGCTGAAGTTAAACTCTCAATGTTAGATGATTGTATAAATGAAATTGAATTTGCAGCAATAATGATGATTGATGCTTCAGAAAAAGGAAATAAAATTCTCTGGTGTGGCAATGGAGGATCAGCGGCTGATGCTCAACATATGGCAGCAGAGCTAATGGGCGGACTCCGTAGTCACGATAGGCCTGCCATTGCTTCTTTGGCGCTAACTACAGATTCTTCCTTTATCACCGCTTGGTCAAACGATACAGATTATGAGTCTATTTTTTCTCGTCAGAT
>CETV01041957.1_pt1 | contig 26115 bp, 30 predicted proteins | sample 531451 | NCBI WGS metagenome assembly CETV01 (sample SAMEA2623155, study PRJEB7988) | marine metagenome | isolation source: saline water (ENVO:00002010), including | reverse complement strand
GGGCGCTGCCCTGGCGCCTCTGCTCGTGGGTTTGATTATGAATCTGGTGGGCCCGCAGGGCATGCCTGTTTACATGGCGGTTGTTCTGGGCTTGCTCGCCACCTATGCGATCTATCAGGTTCGCCATGTCTCCGTGCTCACCGCGGGCGAGCAGGCGCATTTTGAGCCGATGGCGCAGTCGTCCCATGAGATTGTTGAAATGATTGAGCGGTAGACAGATATCGCACCGGCTCACCGCTCCAAGGACGATGAGTGGCCCGCGTTCGAGCTTCCGATAGCCGGGAAGTCATTGGCTCTGTAGCTGCCCTACATAGGCGCAAACGAAGGCCGCTTCCTGGAAGGCCTTCAATCCCGTCTCTGCAAACGCAATAGGCAGCGGATTGGCTGCCAGTGTGGACTTGATGAGAGCGGAGGGCAGCAGGGTTACCGTCAATTCGATGTCGGTGATCAGTTGAATGGCAGCTTCCATTTTGAAGCTGACAGCACCACCGGCAAATTTGCCCTTGGGCATCCGCTCCTTGATTGCGACGTGAGTCACGCCGTACTCGGCCATTAACGCGGCAAAGGCCGCCTGGAACTGCTTCAGGTCTTCACGGCTATGGTTTTTTGGCAGTGACAGTTTGCGCACCTTGCATTCCGGCAGGTTGAACTGCCCCCGGTCCATATTCAGGAAACACACCACTACATCACTGCCGGTAAGCTCAACACCGCAAACAATCATAGCCATTTTCCCCGTTTCCGCCTGTTATCAGCCGCAGCACTTCTTGAATTTGAGCCCGCTACCGCAGTTGCAGATATCGTTACGTGAAGGCGATTTTACCGTGGTAACCGTCCCGCCTTTGGTCAGGATAGCAGTGAGCTCGGTAATGGACTCAACGGCGCCCTCGCGGGTATCCACCGAAATGTTTGCGTACAGCTTTGCCCTGGCCACCTGCGCTTCGACTTCCTGCTTGCGCGCGTCACTGGTTACCACCAGCGTAAGCGGGTATTTCTTGCTGCCACTCTTCTGGCTGGCGTTGGTCTGAAAGCCGCCGTAAGCGGTGTGGTGCTGGCGTGCGTCCTGCCGGCCTTTGAAGAAAAATTTGTCTGACATGCTGAGATCCTGATGGGGAGAATGCCCGGGCTATTGCCGGGAGGAGTCTTTTAGCATGCTTATGGAGACGGCGATATAGGGAGATACGAAATCCGCCTGGTCCCCCGTGACGGTTTTGTGACCTTTCCTTGATTGACTTTTTACCCAGCCGTGACGGCCGCGTAAGCGTTCCTGCTTAGTCTGCATTCTGATGCTGCTGGTCTTCAGGTATGGGGGCGGCAGTGTCGAATAGACACTATTTCCAATAAGGAGAATGCACAATGAAAAGCCTGACAGCGACGCTTTTGGCCCTCGGTACCACCCTGGCCCTGATGGCCCCGGCCCATGCGGACGACATGGACAAGGGCAACAAGGGAATGGACGACACCATGATGCAGGACGACATGAAAGAAGACGGCATGGCCAAAGACTCCATGAAGTCCGACACCATGGACACCATGCATGACGGGATGAAGACCGAAAGCATGATGGATGAGGACATGAAAAAAGAGGGTATGGAAAAAGACGCCATGAAAAAGGATGGAATGTCCGAAGGGGATAAAACATCCATGTAATGGCCGGAAATTTTCCTGGTTGTAGTGGCAAGCTTAGCGTTGGTGAGCTTGCTATGAACTGAGGGGGTAACCGGAGTAAAATCTCGTGAAGTATCACGGAAAGTCCGCTCTGGAGTCTGTTCCAGTGCTGCGGGCTTTTTGTGTCAGGCACAAAACTAACTATTCAGGGAAGAAATAAGTGAATCAAAAGGGGTTTCTCACCTCATGGAACGATGCCAAGGGCTTCGGTTTTATCACGCCGGAAAACGGGGGCGAGCGTCTGTTTGCTCACATCAGCGCCTACAAGGGGCAGGGCAGGCCCTCGGCCAGCCGTAAGGTCGTTTACTCGCAGACCAAAGACGAGAAAGGGCGGTTAAGAGCGGCCAGTTTCCAGTACGCCGGCGTCGCACGGCACCGCGCAGCGGTCGCGCCCGGAGTATGGGTTGCGCTGTTGATTGCTGCTGCAGTCGGTGGGGCGGTGTCGACGTTGTATCTTTTGGGCTATGTGCCGGTTCTGTTGCCGGTGGCTTATGGGGTGATGAGCCTGGTTACCTTTTTGATGTACGCGATCGACAAAGGAGCCGCCGAGAGTGGTAACCGGCGCGTGCCGGAGGGACGGCTACACCTTTTTGAGCTTCTATGTGGCTGGCCGGGTGCGCTGGTGGGCCAGCAATTCTTTCGTCATAAAACCCGCAAAACCTCGTTTCAGGTGGTCTTCTGGGTTTATGTGATTCTCAATCTTGCGGTGCTCGGCTGGCTGTTGTTCTGGCCGGATGCCGAGTTTGCGCGGCAGGCGCTGGAGATTAAACCGGTCATGCTCATCAGGATGTAGTTATGCAGAAGGTCTGTTCAGAAGAGGCTTTGGCGGGCAGCGATTCGCGGAATTCGCCAGGGTGTTTTCTATTGGCGATATACGTTGTGCGCTGGAGCGGCCCTATGAGCTTATGACGCAGAATTGAATCAGGGCATACGATCTGCTTCTGAGTTGGCCACGAAACACGTCAGAGGCTACTCTTTGAGCCGAACGAGCAACCGCCCATCCTGGACCTGGATATAGTCCACGCCGGCTGCAAAGGATTGCCAGAACCCCGGGCTGGCACCGAACTCGTTGACCAGATCCACGTTTTTGAGGTTGCCCAGCCAGGCGTTGGGGATGGGAACGCCCATCAGGCTCACTCCCTTTAACTTAACCAGCGGGCGACCGTTGGCAAAGGAGAGTTCAACTCCTGCATTTACCCGCACCGTTCTGCCGCCGAGTACAGGGAAACCCTTTTCAAAAGGTACGAGAAGCACCGCGCTCAGAAGATCGTCCGAGAGATCGACGGCGAGTCGTTGAGCCAGATCGGTGTTGTTGGCGAGCATGCCGTTGAGTTCCCGCTCGCTGAAGCGTACCTCCCGGCTGGCACCTTCCTCACTGTAGGGCTCTGGCTTTAACGGGCCGGCAGATCCACCACCTTGGGTGTCAATCCCCAGGGTGTTCAATTTGCTGTTGAGTGAATTCTGTTCACTGGCATTCAGGGTTACGGGTTCGAAGTTGTCTGGGAACACATAGTGGCTTAACCACCAGTAACCAATGCCTGCTGTGGCAACGATGGTGAGCAGGACAATGCCAAAGACGTGTAAGCCACTGAAGCCCTTCTTTGCGGGTGGTGGCGCGGATGTTGGTTTATCGTCGGTTGTTTCATTCATTGCCGATGGCACCGCTTTGACGCGGTGGTTTCAGTTCCCTTTTTTGAATTTCGCTTTGCAGTTCCCGCTCATGCACATGGTGCAGTAATGCTCACGGTCCTCGAGCTTGGTGCCCTCTGTGATCTTGATGCCACAGCCGTTGCAGAGCAGAACGGCAACGTCGCCTTCAAATTTCACAATAGCGTGTTCGTATTCCATAAGACACTCCGGTCCTGATTTAAAATGCCTCATGAGTAGTACGGTATTCGCAGCGGGGCAGACCGCTGGCGGGCTGCTACCACCGGCGTGTTTGAGATTAAACCGCGATAAACTCTTTTCGTCATTCCAGAACCTTTGGCCAGTTTGCGTCTGCCTGTCGAATGAAGCCCTCTGTGTCCTTCAGCCATCGATCCTGAACTGACTCATTGTAGTTGAGATACAGCCGGCCATCGCGGATGGCCCAGTGTTGAGGGTCACCTTTGGCGAGGTAGCCTTGGGCGACCGCCCAGGCGCAGTAGCCGCCGTAGGCAGGCAAGTAGCGTTCAGGATTGGCTTCGAAGCGCGTCAGGTTCTCCGCACTCGCGAATCGCCAGGTTACGCCCAGGTGCTCTGTGGTGTATTCGCGCGAGCCTTTGGCTGGTTTTCCCGTTTCGAAGTAGCTGACTGTGTCGTAGCCGCCCGCCCCGGTATTGCTCAGCAGGCCGGTGTAGACGGCAGGCTCAGAGGCCCAGGCGCTGGCGGTCAAGAATAATACGAGGGTGATGAATGTCAGTTGTCTGTTCATGTCGGTGTCCCCCGAAGGATTTGGTTCTTTAACCGAGAACCCTGGTGCAGCCTTTTGCCACAAAACACCCCATGCTGTGCTGGCGATATTGGCGCATGCTGAATCGTTGATGTTTGCTCCCACTCTATGGACACAAACGAGGTGGTTTTGTTTCGCGCCCTGAACCCTGCAGGTCATAAAAAGATGTGCAGAAGCTGCTTTGCCACTTTCCGTAGCCACAAAATCGGAGACGGTGAGTAGGGTGAGACACTGACTCTACTGTCGAATAAACGCTTCGGTCAGAAGGAACAGGTGCTGCCTTAACGTATCCGAAAACTCCAGCTGGAAAACGGTCAACGGTTCCACCTGCATGGCTTTGCGGGCCGGCTCCGGCGGGTGGGACATATGCCAGCAGCCAATCAACGCCTGCTGGCACTGCATCAGATACCGAAAACAGGCGGCTTCTTCCTGGCCTGTCGCTGCAGCGAAGACAGCCGTCAGTCGGCGGGTCTGTGCCAGCAGGAACAGTTTGAACTCCCGGGCCTCCACTTCGCTCAGGCCGGTTTCAAGAGCAATGTGCAGGATGGCGGTGAGACCGCAGAACACGGGATGAGCCAGAATGCGGTCAACGAACTGTTCAGGGAAGCCGTCTGGGCCAATCGCTTCAACGTCTGAAACCCAGCCCGACATTGCGCGGCGGTAAACGGCAATGAACAGCAGTTCCTTGCTGCGGAAGTAGCGATATAGAGCCGCTTTGGTGAGCCCGGTTTCGCGGGCCACATCCGCCAGGGTCAGGCCGTGGAACCGGTGCTCCAGAAACAGCCTTTCCGCCGCATCGAGTATCTGCTGTTCCCGTAGCGCCTTGTCTGACTCGGTCCGGGCGCGTTGTTTACCACCGCATAGTCTGTGCTTCAAAACCACCTCAAAATGCTCGTTTGTTGGCCCACATCAGGCTTGCAGCCATCCGGCCAGCCGTCGTGTTACGGCCCGGGGCGAGAGTTTACCAGACCAGACCATCAGCAGGTTGCGCAGCCCCGGAATAACAATGGCGTTTCTGCGTTGGGCCAGGGATTTCTTGACCACATCCTCGGCTGTCATGGTGCCGGCTTTGAAGAGTTTGGTGTCAGTCATGTGTGCTTCCTGGGCAAACTCTGAAGCAGTGGCACCGGGGCACAAGGCACTCACCGCAACACCTGCCCCTTTGAGTTCCTCATGAAGCGCTTCGGAGAAAGACAACACAAACGCTTTGGTGGCGTAGTAAATTGCCATATTCGGCCCGGCCTGGAATGCCGCGGTGGAAGCCACGTTGATCACAAAACTGCCGCTCTGTTTGCGCAGGGCTGGCAGCAGCTGCCAGGTGAGGGAGACCAGCGAGGTGATGTTCACCTGGATCATTGCCAGCTGTCGTTCCAGGGCCAGATCGGCAAAGGCGCCGCGGTCGCCAAACCCGGCGTTGTTGATCAAGCCGGCAAGCGGCCAGCCGCCCTCGTTGATCCGCCGGGCCAGTGCGTCGGCGCCGGCCTGGTCCGCCAGGTCGGCTTTCAGGACGATGGCCTCAATTCCATGCTGTTTCTTTAATTCTGCGGCCAGAGCATTCAGGCGCTCTTCCCGGCGAGCCACCAGAATCAGATTCTGTTTTTCCGCGGCGAGTGCCCGGGCGAAGCACTCGCCAATGCCGGCGCTGGCGCCAGTGATAACCACGTACGACATGATTCTCTCCATTTAAATGAACGATGGTCACTTAATATACTGCGGCGTTTTCTGCCTGTAAATGACCGGTGGTCACTTATTTGTGTTTCCGGTGCTGAAATTGAAAATCCGTTTGATCAATACGGCCCTGGAGTTGCCTGATAGTGCGATGTGAACTGCGAGGTTTATCGGGCCTCAAATTTGGGATAGGCTTTCAAGTCCCTCAAATCAGGGACAAATTTTCAAACATAAGGAAATGGAATGACGGCTCAACGTTTCACCGAATACAAGATGGTCCATATTTCGGAAGGTGGCTGTGGCACGCTCCTGCTCGGCTCCTCTGGCCTGCCTTTGAAAAAAATCGAAGCAGAATTGAATCGGTATGCTGCCGAGGGTTGGCAGGTAGTATTCCAGGTTCTGGAGATGAAGCGTTTCTGGCTGTTCTGGCAGCGTGAATCCGTGATTGTGACCCTGGGGCGTTAACCGGTGCTGCAGGCGTTAGCACTGAAGGCCATCGGGTTTTATCGTCGGACAGGCGGTGGTACCCGATGGTTTGGCATCGACTGCAACTTTGAGCCGAGTTGCTCGGCTTATTCAGAGGAAGCTATCCGCCGGTTCGGTCTCTGTGAGGGAGTGAGGTTAACGTTTCACCGTCTTCGCAGGTGCAACAGGCCGGACGCGATCTGTAAATGCATTGAGCCGGTCACGGGGGATATCGGGCATGCTGAGACAAGAAGAGGTTGATGCCGAGGAAGAAGCCCTCAGAAAGGCGATTCGAGAGCTTTCAGAAGAACAGCGAGTGGAATTCTACCGGAAGGCCGGGAAAGCGGTGAAGGATCCGGATACCTACGCGGCACTGAACTGGTTTTTTATCACCGGATTGCACCATTTTTACCTGGGGCGCTGGCAATGGGGGCTGATGGATATTGGCGCCTTGCTTGTTGCTATCGGGTGTTTCGTCGCTGGTTTGGTTTTGCCCGGAGTTATCCTGCTTGCGATCGTTTATTCCTGGGAATTGTGGCAACTTTTCAGATCCCAGATTATTGTCCAGGACTGGAATAACCGGCTTTATCGGGATTTGTTGCGGCGCTATTAACCTATGAAAAACGGATGGGTAAATCGCGTAGTGTGTTCAATAAAAAAGGCAGCCCTGGGGCTGCCTTTTTTTGATCACGTATTGGCTGTTATTTACAGGCCAATAACGTTTTCTGCTTGCGGGCCTTTCTGGCCCTGAGTCACGGTGAACTCAACTTCCTGGCCTTCGGCCAGAGTTTTGAAACCGCCACCCTGAATATTGCTATAATGAACAAAGACGTCTGCGCCGCCTTCACGAGTAATAAAACCAAAACCTTTTGCTTCGTTGAAGAACTTAACGTTGCCGGTAATTGTAGACATAAATAGTTATCCTGAAATTAATCAATAAGGTGCCGTCAAAGGATCGTTGTGATCATTGATCAGCGATATGCGGGAAATAAAAAAACGTGCAGGATCAAAAACAGGACAAAAGGTGTGGCAACACAAGAGGTCTTATTCGTGAAATGCTTTGCTAGATCTTTCCAACGAGAGAGACAGTACGCTAATTAGGAGGCCCTGCATAGCAAAGTTTTCAACTGTTACGAAAAACCGGAACAGACTTGTTTGCTGGGCAAACACTCTGTTCCGGTGTTCATTCGCGTTCTAACGTTCTTTTATATTGCCGTCCGCATCGGAAATCACTATCTCGACCCGCCTGTTTTGTTGGCGCCCTGCGGATGTTTCGTTCGTCGCAACCGGATATTGTTCCCCGAATCCCTGCACTTCAATCCGGGCGCGATTAATACCTCTATCCATCAGGGCCTCTCTTACAGCCTCAGCCCGACGCTCTGACAGTTGTTGGTTGTAAGATTCTGCTCCGGTGCTGTCCGTGTATCCTTCCACGCGCACGCGACGGTTTTCATATTCAGCCATGAATTCAGCCAGGCGGCCTACTGTCGTTTCCCCGGCAGGTTTCAGTTCAGCACGATTCAGGTCGAACAGAACGTCACCCAGGGTAAGTACCATGCCACGGTCTGTCTGTTCGGCCTGCATAGCTTCCATTTGACGGCGCAATTCAGCGGCTTCCTGCTGGGCAGCCTGGGCCTCTGCAGAGCGAGCCTGCAACTCCAGTTCCTTGCGTCTTTCTTCGGCTGAGTTTATCTGTTGCTGCAGCTTGGCGCGTTCGGCCTGCTCCCGGGCAATCTCGGCATGGCGAGTGGCCAGGTAGGCCGCATGCTCGATTTCCGCGGTGCTGGCACCCTCTTCCAGTAATCGCTCAGCGCGGGCAAGCTGATCCCTGGCGCTTCTCAGCTGGCGGTCGCCACTGCGGGCAACGTCTGGATCGGTTCGAATGTCCTCATAGGCCGCCTTTGCTTCGTCAACCATCTGATTGTCCTTGGGCGTACTGGCACATCCGGCCAGGAAGATGGAAAAGCCGACAACCATGCTCAAAATCATGTATCGATTGTTCATATCAATCTCCTGTTTAAGCTGGCGCCCTTACTGGCTTCCATTCATGCGTTGGCGAAGAGACTCAATGTTCCTGTTGATCTCCTCCACAGCCTGTTTGGCCTTTGCAGTTTCGGCACGCGCGCCGGCCAACTGAGCATCGACGGATGCCTGTTCCAAAAGGTGCAATGCTTTCTGATAATTCTCCTCGCTCATTTCATCGTCGATGAGCTCTTCGGCATCGGCAAGCTTGTTCTGGGCCTGATTCAGCAGCACTGGCTCAAAGTTTCTTGCGTCGGATGACACCGCTTGTTGAACGGAAGATTCGGCGGCTCGCATTTGAGAGGTGGGGGGCTCCACGGAGCTTGCGCAACCGGTGATAGCGACGGCTATGCCGGCAATCCCGACGGCGCCCAATATCGACATATAATTGCTCATGCAATATCTCCTTATACTGGAAAACGGAGGCCTGACTGATTCCTTTAATCCAGTCAGGTTGCTGATCTGTGGTAATGGACCTGGAGGAGAACTCAGGGTATCTGTCAGCTCAAACGCCTCTACTTCCTCAATTCAAAGATAGCAGTCAGTGGTGTTGTGCACATGAGCATTTATCAATGAACATTAAGAGCCGAAACACACTGTCTGAGAACGAGTAAGCCCTCCAAAATGAACGCTCCTTTCAAACTCCGGCCTTACCAGCGGGAAGCGGTTGACGCCACGCTGGCTCATTTTCGGAAAACCGATGAGTCCGCCGTTATCGTGCTGCCAACCGGTGCGGGGAAAAGCCTGGTTATTGCCGAGTTGGCGCGTCTCGCGAAGCGAAAGATCCTGGTGGCAACCCACGTAAAGGAGCTGGTGGAGCAGAATCACGCCAAGTATCAGAGTTATGGATTAACCGGCGGAATTTTCTCCGCCGGGCTGAAGCGGAAGGAAAGTCACCACCAGGTGACCTTTGCCAGTGTGCAGTCGGTATCGGCGAACCTGGATCAGTTTCGGGACGAATACTCGCTGGTTATTATCGATGAATGCCATCGGGTCAGCGGGGAAGAAACCAGTCAGTATCAGCGCATCATAGAGCTCTTGCGGCAACAGAACGATTCTCTGAAAGTGCTCGGGCTGACTGCTACGCCATACCGTCTGGCCATGGGCTGGATCTATCGCTATCACTATCGGGGCTTTGTTCGGGGCGAGGATGACAAGCCTTTTCAGCACTGCATTTACGAGCTACCGCTGAGTTACATGATCAACCGGGGGTATCTCACCCGGCCGGAGCTGGTGAACGCGGCAGTGGCGCAATACGATTTCTCTGCGCTGCCCCAGGACCGCTTTGGCGAATACGCCGAGAAGGACGTCAACCAGTTGCTCAGCAAACACAAGCGGGTGACCCGAGCCATCGTTGAGCAGGTGATGGAGCTGGCCACTGAACGCCAGGGGGTGATGATCTTTGCGGCCACGGTGGAGCATGCGCGGGAGATTACCGGCTACCTGCCGGAACACGAAACGGCCCTGGTGACCGGCGCGACCGATCTGAAGGATCGGGACTTGCTGATTCAGCGCTTCAAGCAGCGCCAGTTAAAGTATCTGGTGAATGTGTCCGTGCTCACCACGGGTTTTGACGCGCCCCATGTGGACTTTATCGCGATTCTCCGTCCGACCCAGTCCGTGAGCCTGTATCAGCAGATTGTGGGCCGTGGTCTGCGTCTGGACGAAGGCAAGCAGGATTGCCTGGTAATAGATTACGCGGGAAACCACGTGAATCTGCATCACCCGGAGGTGGGGGAGCCGAAACCGAACACTGACAGTGAGCCGGTGCAGGTGTTCTGCCCGGGCTGCGGGTTTGCCAATATCTTCTGGGGCAAAACAGACGATGACGGCCGTGTGATCGAGCACTACGGCCGCCGTTGTCAGGGGCTGCTGGAGCTGGCGGAAGGGGATGAGCCCGCCGGGCAGAACGGGCGCCCGCAACAGTGTGATTACCGTTTTCGTTTCAAGGAGTGCCCACACTGCGGTGGCGAGAATGATATTGCGGCCCGCAACTGTCACCAGTGCCATAAAGCCATCATCGACCCGGATGATCAGCTGAGAGATGCGCTGAAGCTCAAGGATGCCATGGTGATCCGTTGCGCCGGAATCACGCTAGGTGTTGATGGCGGCAAACTGAAGATCATCTATCACGGTGAAGACGGCGAGGAGCTCAACGAGTCGTTTGATTTCAGCAAGCCCGGACAGCGCGCCATCTTTAACAAACTGTTCGGGCGTCGTTTTGCCAACGGCCAGGCCCCGAAAGCCTTCAATAGGGCGGAAGAGGTCCTCGAGATGCAGGCCCTGTTATCGGCCCCGGATTTCGTCATCGCCCGCAAGCAAAAGCACTATTGGCAGGTACAGGAGCGGATCTTTGATTATCGGGGTGCCTATCGTAAGGCGAATGAAACCTAAGGCCGCTTCGTTAAATTGTTCAATCTGAGAGCGAGGAGTGCCGGCCACTCGATCGCTGACTCATATCGGCCAGTTGGCAAATCGATCACCGAATATCAACAGAATGATCGGGAGGGGAGAAATTGCGACGGCGACTAAAAGCAGGTACCTACCCACGGAGAATATCTTGCTCATTCCGGCCATCATCGCAAGCCCACCACCCCCGCCCAGAACCATATTGCCCGGCAGATTGATGGCAAGCATCAGGGTGAGGTAACGGTGCCGCAAAAGCCACGGGATCCAACGCCGGGGAGACAGGTCTGACAGACGTGTCAGTCGCTGCTCGGCAGATAGCCCGCTGAAGCTCTCAAGGAATGAAGCGGCTTTAACGAGATGTATTTCTCGCAAGAACTTGATGATACCCCTCTCCGGGACCAGGCGACCGATCAAAAAAGCCAGGCACATGGATATCAGTGTGCAGCCATACACCAGTGGCACGATTTTGGGTCCGAGGATCATCATCAGGGCGAGTCCGATTTCGACGCCCGGCACAAATGGAATTGCCATCAACACAATATAAGCGGCCATGGAGATCATGATGATCTGGTGCAGCATGGGCTCGTTCGTGGGGCGGACGTCCATCTCGATGCCATCAACGATACCGCTCGTCAACAGGTTGCCGGCGATGATGACGCTGATTAGAAGGGCAAGTTTTAGGAGTCCTGCCAGGCCTTTACCCGCCAGTAGGCCTTGCCGGGTCATTGACTGTTGGTCTCCACCAACCGGCCTTTGAAACTGAACTCTTTTTCAAAGGTCCAGTACCAGCGCTTGTTTACCCAGGTGAACGAGCCCTCGATTTCGTCCCCCCGCACAGTGCCCCGCCAATACATGACTGCATCCGACTTGCTACATGGCACTTCGGCTCGCATCTGAATGCCATCATCATGCGCCCTGACCCAGTATTCGACCTTGGCATAGCCGCAACGCCGAGCGCACTCCTCAGAGACGAAATAGCCGTCTTTGAATACCAACAGATCGTCAGTATCGGCGGGTCGCCCCATCGGGCCGAGTTTACTCTGGAAGGACATGCCATCCAGCGCTTGGTGGGAGATGGTCTGTTCATCAGCGAGCGAGAGGTTGCTAATTGCGAAGGCCGCAAGGAGCACCAGCCAAGAAATCGCGTGATCAGGAATCAGTCCTAATGAATGGGTGGAGGTGCTTCTTGTTGAGCCAGGAGACAGATTCATGGCACGAACTCCGCGCACTTGATCTGATTAAATTTTAGTCAATTTGTTGGTAAATTGGAAAGCAAGAGTCGGTTTTATTCTGCCGGTCCTGATCAGCGTGCCCGCCGCCTGATCAGGACCTTATGCAGCTCCTCTACAGCGAGCAGGCTCATAGCCAATGCAAGCAACTGCAACCATTCGGCCACTGAAATTGGCTGGATCTGCAGGACATCGGACAGCCCCGGGGTGTACATGGCACCAATGTGTGCCAGCTGCGCGAGGGGAACTGCCAGCATCAGGAAAGGGTTACGGAACAAGGAGATCTTGAATAGGGAACGGGACTCCGAGCGGCTGTTCAGCGCGTGAATGTTGCCGAAGAGCACCATTAGCATCAGCGTCAGGTTGCGCGCTTCCTCAATGCTTTGGCCCTGGTCGAGTGTCCACTGAAAATTGAGGAATGCGACGAGGCCCATCCACGATCCCACCACCAGGACATGCTCAATAATGTGTTTGTCGAATACGGGCTCGTGAGGTGAGCGTGGCTTTACAGACAATTCGCCGCCTTCCTTCGGTTCAAATGCCAGTGCTACGTCCTGGAAGCCGTTCGCAACCAGATTGAGCCAGAGTAGCTGGACCGCGATCATGGGCATTGGCAGGCCGGCCAGTACACAAAAGAAGAAAAGCAGGATTGCCGAGAAACCGGTGGCAACCAGCAGTCCAATCACCTTGCGGATATTGTTGTAAACCACCCGCCCTTGCTCGATGCCGGCAACAATGGAGGAAAAATTATCATCGGTGACGATCAGGTCTGCCGTTTCCTTCGCCACATCCGTGCCGCGTTTGCCCATGGCGATGCCCGCATGGGCCTGCCGCATGGCGGGCGCATCATTGACACCATCCCCGGTGACCGCGACAAAATGCCCGTCCCGCATGAAGCTGTCCACAATCTGGGCTTTCCTGGCGGGTTCGATGCGGGCGAATACCCGGGCCTGGCGAATGAGCTGGTCGACCGCCGCCTGGCCCTCCGCTTTGGCTTCATCAAGCATGGGCCCCGTGACAACCGTAGCGTCCGTGTCACACAGGCCCAGTTCCAGGGCGATCGATTTTGCAGTAGCAGGATGGTCGCCCGTGACCATGGCCACCTCAATTCCGCCGGTGCGGCACTTTTCGATGGCATCAAAGGCTTCATGACGGAGGGGGTCGATCATGGCGACCATGCCGAGAAAGACCATATCGGCCATCTCATGGTCGCCGGATGAAGACGTTTTCTTCGCCAGGGCGATAATCCGGTAGCCTCGGGACGCGAGCTCGGTGAACTGGCTTTCGAGGGCGGGCTTGTCTATTGCCGTGGAGCCGTCAGTGGTTGCCATCTGGTGGCACATGGCCAGCATCTTTTCCGGGCTGCCTTTGGCATAGATGACGGTTTGATCACCAATGCGGTTGACCACACCGCTGTAGGCCTTTTCCGACTCATACGGGATCAGGGCCACCTGCTCCTGCCGGGTTCGCAGGTCAGTGATGGACATACCCAGTTTTTTGGCCATAACCAGGAAGGCGATGTCGACGATATCGCCCTGGGACACCCATTCGCCGCCGCTATAGTCCAGATGACTCTCATTGGCGAGGACGCCTGCGACACAGAGCTCCCGCAGCGTATCCTGGCCTGCTGTATCCACCTGGGTTCCGCCATGGCCTGTTATCTCGCCGCCAGGGGCCACGCCCTCGCCAGTGACATCGAATTGGCGCCCATCAGGCAGCATCACTTTGCGAATCGTGAGTTCGTTGACGGTCAGCGTGCCGGTCTTGTCGGAGCAGATCAGGGTGCAGGATCCGAGGGCTTCCACAGCCACGAGCTTGCGGATGATTACATTGCGCTTTGCCATCCGGGACATGCCGATGGCCAGGGCCACGGTCAGTGCGGCAGGCAGCCCCTCGGGAATGACCGAGACCGCCAGGCCGATGGTCATGAGGACCATGTCTTCGATCGAATAACCACCATCCAGGATCATCAGGCAGGCGAGGGCGCCTATGGCCACGAGAATGCCGAAAGCAACCTGGTAGGTGAACTTTCGGATCCGGATCATCAGGGGCGGTTCGGCGGACGTTTTGCCGGTGACACCCTGGGCAATCTTGCCAAGCTGGGTGTCAGAGGCGGTTGCTATCACCCGGCCGCGTCCGCGCCCGTGGGTGATGATGCTGCCCGCAAAGCACTGATCAACCCGCTCTGTGAGTGGCGTGCTGTCGTCGCTTGCCGCTCCGGCGTTCTTGGCAACCGCCAGGGATTCCCCCGTCAGCATGGACTCATCCACTGCCAGGCTGCTGGCGCTGAGTAACTGAATATCAGCGGGCACCTTGTCGCCGGAAGAGAGCAGAACCACGTCGCCCGGAACGACCTCCTCCACTTCCACGGTGACCACCTGGCCATCCCGCAGAACGTGAGTGGTCCCTTTCATCATTTGCTTCAGCGCGGCAGCCGCTTTCTGGGCCGAAAACTCCTGGACCGTGCCGATAATCGCGTTGATCAGCAGGACGATCAGGATAAAAACCCCGCTGGGGGTCTGGCCGAGTGCAAATGACACCCCGGAAGCGATCAGGAGGATGTAAATGAAAGGGCTAAGAAATTGCCGCGCAAAAAGCTCCACCAGGCCTGGCATGGGCGGGGTGGGCAGTTGGTTGTAGCCAAATTGCTTCAGGCGTGCACTGGCTTCCGCTCGGGTGAGTCCGTTACCAGCGGGATCCGGTGTGCCGGGTAGCTCTGGGACTGCGCTGTTCATGGTGTTTTCTCTGGCCCTGCAGGAAAGTGGGTGCGATGCACAGGAAGTGTAGACTCCTATTTTTCCCTTGGGCCATCAACCGCTTTGACCGAAGGCGCTGCTGAAGTCAGCATCGCCGCTGGTTATAATGCTATATCGTTAACCGCCACAGAGAACCCTATGTCTATCGAAAAGAATCAAGTCGTCCTGTTTCACTACAGTGTCCGTGATGAACAAGACAACGTTGTTGAAAACTCCCATGGTGGCGAGCCGAACGCGTACCTGCATGGCCACGGTGGCATTATCAAGGGCCTGGAAGAAGCCCTGGAAGGTCGCGATGCCGGTGATACGTTCAGTGTTACCGTCACTCCCGATAAAGCCTACGGACCGCGCAAGGCTGATGCCATCCAGCGGGTGCCGATCAAGCATTTGATGGGTGCCAAACGCTGGAAGCCGGGCATGGTCGCCCAGGTGCAAACCGAGCAGGGTCCACGGCATGTGGTGGTTGCCAAGGTCGGCCATAAGTTCGCGGATGTCGATACCAACCATCCGATGGCCGGTAGAACCCTGACCTTTGATATTGAAGTCATTGACGTGCGCGCCGCTACTCCGGAAGAGTTGTCGCACGGTCACGCCCATGGGCCGGGTGGGCACCATCATTGAGGAAATAAGGGAGCGTGAGTATGCAGATGGGTGTCATCCCAGACGCCCATAGCAAAATGCCTCAGGCCTATTTTCAGCCATAGCCCATCATGCCCGGTAACCACAACACGATGCCGGGCAGCGCGATCAAGGCGGCGATGGTTAATACATCGGCCACAAAGAAAGGGGTGCAGCCCCGGAACACGTCCTGCACAGTACATTCTGGGCGCACGCCGGCAACAACAAAGCAGTTCAGTCCGATGGGAGGGGTAATCAGGCAGAGCTCCGCCATCTTTACCACAATAATGCCAAACCAGATGGCGCAGCCGGCGCCAGAGACCCCGAAGGCCGACTCGGCGGCAGTAACGTCGATCCCCCCATTCAGGGCTATCACCGCCGGGTACACTACGGGCAGGGTCAGCAGGAGCATGCCGATGGCGTCCATAAACATCCCCAGCACGGCGTAAGCGCAGAGAATGAGCAGGAGCGTTAGCAGCGGACTCTGTTCCAGGCTGACGATCCAGTCTGAAAATGCGCTGGGCAGATCGGCGAAGCCAAGAAAGCGAACGTAGATGAGAACGCCCCAAATGATGGCAAAAATCATCGCCGACAGCTTCGCCGTTTCCATCAGGGAAGCCTTTAGCTCTGGCCACCGGCTTCCGTTGTAGATCGCCATGCAGAGAATGACAAACGCACCCAGGGCACCGGCTTCAGTGGGCGTGCCCACGCCGCCATAAATACAAACCATGATGATGCCAACCACCACGAAAATAGGCAGTGCGCCTGGCACTGACTCAAAGCGCTGTTTCCAGGTATAGCCTCGAACCGGCGGGCCGAAGTTCTTGCGGGTCATTGCCATGAATATGACAAGTGCACCGTAAACCAGGGCTGAAAATGCACCGGGCAGGAAACCGGCCATTAGCAGCGCGCCGACGTCCTGTTCAACAATAATGGCGTAGATAACCAGAATGGCAGAGGGCGGGATCAGCGACGCCAGTGTTCCGCCCGCTGCAACAACGCCAGCGGCGAAGCGCTTGTCATATCCCAGTTTGAGCATTTCCGGCACGGCGATGCGGGCGAAAACCGCAGAAGTCGCCACTGACGCGCCGGACACGGCTGCGAAGCCTGCTGTGGAAAAGACGGTAGCGACACCCATGCCTCCTGGTAGCCAGCCCACCCAGCGTTTGGCCGCTTCAAAGAGAGCTTTAGTGAGTCCTGCGTGATAGGCAAGAAAGCCGATCAGTATAAAAGCGGGAATCAGTGACAGGGCAAGCGAAGAAACTTTTGAATGGGGAATGGTGCCCGCCATTTTTACAGCGACCAGGAATCCCCGGTCGAAACCGAGCTTGGCGGAAAAGATCCACACCAGACCGAGAAAGCCGGCTGTGGCCGCTGCGAAGGCTACTCGAACGCCTAACAGGACGAAGACCAGCATGGCGCCAGTGACCCAGAGGCCAATGTCGATGGAATCCATGTTGCCCATGGTTTGAAACAGTTCAGTCATGGTGTTTTTTCGTCCTCGTGGCCACTGACGGCACTGGCTTCCCGGGCGGCAACGTCGGCCGCCGACTCCACAAGCGGGACAGCCACAGGCGTATCGCCACCCTGTCTGAGCGCCCGCAGGTAGCCCCACAATTGCAGTAACAGACGCATTGCCAGAATGGTTAGAGCGATTGGAACCACCAGTTTGGCGGGCCAGGTGGGCAAATTGATGTCGAGCGATGAATCACCAATGGAGTAGGCTCGCCAGAAATGCATGTAGCTGCCGTAGATCAGCACAGACGTGACTGCCAGCATCAGCAGGGTTGTGACCATTTCGGTAAACCAAAGGTAGCGGCCGCGGAATTTGCCAACCAGTATGTCCATGCGGATGTGGCCGCCCATTCTCTGGGTATAAGCAATGCCAAGAAAAGCAATGAACGCCATGGCCTGTTCGACCCAGTCAACATAGCCACTGATTGGCGATGAAAAGATCCAGCGACCGAGAATGTTTACCGTTGCCAACAAAACCAGCAGAAAAATCGCAAAACCGCCGGCAAGGGTGAGTAAGGACTCCAGCCGGAAAAACAGACGGTCCAGACGACTCAGCGTCGAGTTGTCAGAAAGTACAGATGCGGCTGCAGACATGTCAGCCTCCAGTTAGTGATGGTTCGGTTTCCCAAAACCAAACCGGGGCCCGATGAGATTGAATCGGGCCCCGATTTTCAGGGCAGGTTACTGTTCGGCGAAGAGTTTGGCTGTGAAATCGAAGACAGCCTTTGCATCAAAATCGCCCTTGTGGGTTTCAATCCACTCCTGGCGGACAGACTCAGCCAGTTCGTTGAGTCGGGCAGTCTGCTCTGGGGTGAAGGTAACCTCGGTAATGTTGGTTTCGTCCTTGGCGGCCTCGAACCTGGCCGTGGTGTTCTGCTCGTAGTTTTCCACGTAGTAGTCGAGAGCTTCCTCTACAGAACCCAGCAGTGCCTCGCGGTGGGCCGGCTCAAGCATGTCCAGGGCATCGGTATTGACGACCACCGGGCAATTGGCTGAGCCGAGATTAAGGTTAGTGGTTGCCCACTGACCTACTTTGTAAGTTGTGGTGGCCAGGTGTGCGTGGGGGGCGAAGGAGGCTGCGTCGATGACTCCGGAATCCATGGCCTGGCGCACCTCAGCGAAAGGCACCCCTGTCTTGACCGCGCCCAGTTTTCCCAGCACACCCATGATTCCGCCCGGGCCACGGATGCGCATGCCTTCAAAATCTTCCAGAGTCCCGATCGGCTCTCCTTTACCGACGATGTTGTACTGAGGCAGTGGGGTGGGCATCAGCAGGGTGGCATTCCATCGGGCCAGATCTTTCTTTACCTCGGGGTGATTGAACACTTCGGTATAGATGTCGCTGATCCGAGCCAGAGAAACGTCTTGTGAGAAAGGCAGCTCGGTTACTGTGATGGTCGGGTTTTTGTCGGTGTGGTAGAAGGAGCAAAACTGCGCCATTTCGAAAGCGCCAAACGAAATACCATCAAGGTTTTCCCTTGCCTTGGACAGCCCGCCATAAGAAATGTTGAGGGTGAACTCTCCATTGGTTTTGGCTTCAACCAGTTCGGCGAGTTTCTCGACGTTTTCGGTGAAAGCTCGGCGCTTTCCCCACAAAGATACGTTCCACTCGGTCGCCGCATGAACATCGGCTGCGATAAAACTGGCTGCGGCCACCGAGGCGACCAATGCGGTTTTTATGGTAATCATGAGGTTTCCTTCCGGTTAGTTGTTGTTTGTCGGTGTTGGCATTCGTGGCGCAGGTGATTGCGTTGATGCTGAAGGTGAATGCTAAGGTTTTCGTTCACAAAGCTTAGGTCACGTTCTTCATATTTTGCAGTAGTATATTGGTCGGGTAGGGCTCAGAATCTGTTTGTTCGGTCGCACTCGTATTCGTGCCGCATTAACTGCTTACGCTCTCCAGAGGGTAAAGCGCAGTGTTAATAGGGTTAAAGGTTAATGAAAGCAGTCCATTCAGTCTTTGTGTTTGCGCTGTTCGTGATCTTTGCAAGCACAGTCTCTGCAAAGATTTACAAATGGGTAGATGAAGACGGTAAGGTTCACTTTAGCGATCGTCTGGATCATAGCGTTCAGCAGGAAGTGGTCAATGTGAAGCCGAGCGCTTCGAAATGGTCCCGCTTTGAGATCGATGTCAAAGCTGTTGATATTGAGCTGAGTGAGGAAGAGCACCGGCAGATCGTTGACGGCGTGAACAATGTCTACGAGTTTTTTGACCGGGTGATGTCCTTTGACATGTACGAGACGGTGCCCGTCAATATCCTGATTTTCAAGAACAGTGCCGAATACCGGGACTACCTGGTTCGCAAGAACAGGGGCATGTCGGTTGCCTCGTACGGGCTTTACATCCCCTCCGAGCATCAGATCGTCGTCTATGTGCAGAAAAACAGAAGCCTCACCTTTAAAACGATCAAGCATGAAGTGAGTCATGCGGTTGTCGATACAATCGTTCCCTATGCGCCTGCCTGGCTGAATGAGGGGCTTGCGGAGCAAATGGAGATGCTGGAACGTGATGAGTCGGGCTTGTATTTTGAGCGTCATCACGAAAACCAGTGGGTTGTTGATCAAGCCCGTGAGCAGGGCCGTTTAGCGGCTATCGACCAGTTGTTGAAACTGCCCAGCAATAAGTGGCGACATTCAGATCTGTCGGGGCGCGGAAGCCTGAGGGCTCAGTCCGGCCAGTTTGTCTATTTTCTGTTTTCCAAGCCGACCAGCCGTAACTTTGTGGTGCGACTGATGCACAACTTTAACCGGGGTGACCGCACCATCTCGTACTACCTGGTGGATGACAATTACATCGGCGGTGTAACCATGTTGGGGCTGGACTGGCGGCGTTGGTTGCATGATCAGGGTGAGGGGATTGTCAGGCTTTAGTCTTCTGTCGTTGTTATTGGGTGTCGCGAGGGCAGGAAACTGCTGGCACAGGAGCGACTCACGGCTCCAGCTCACGTCCTGTTTCGGAAATCATCTCCAGCAGCTCCTGCAACATGCTGTAGCTCAGTCCCCAGATGCATGAATCCAGGTAGTGGCAACACGGCAGGTTCAGGGTTCCGAGGGGCGTGCGCCAGGGGAGTTGGCTTTGGTTCTCGCCGGCAGCGAGGTAGTCCAGGGGGACCCAGACCGCCCGCTCGACTTCATGATTAGGCGAGACAGCCTTTGGCCCCCGCCATTCGAACACGTAGGGTGTAACGACCATCGGACGCCAGCGGCTGTGATGGCGGGTAATCAGGTCTGATAAGCGGGCTAGGTAACGGCCATGGCGACTGAGGTCGATACCCGTTTCTTCCAACGTCTCCCGTTGGGCCGCGGCCCGGGCGGACGCGTCTTCGGATTGCAGCCGGCCTCCGGGGAATGCCATATCGCCGGACCAGGGATCACCCGCCCGGCGGGCTCGCTGGATAAAGAGCAACTCCTTGCCGCCGTCTTCTGTTTTCCGAAAGATCAACGCAACAGAAGCGCGAGCGAATCGGCGCCGGAATGGTATTTTCTGAGGTCGCAATTGGCTGACCCAGGATTTACGGGGCACGGAAATCTGTCCTCTGGTAAGTAGAGCTATAGTAAAACACATCTTGCAAGGCCGGGGTGTGTTCGTTGCGTCCGCGTTGCCAGGGGCTCTGTGGAAGACTAGATTGCAAGGCCAGAGGAAGTAAATCAGGCTGGATAGATGAAACCGTTCTTTTTGATCCTTGTTTACCTTTTTGCTGTCACATTGCCCTTGATCTTGTCCGCGTGGGTGGGAGGGCCTCCTCGCCAGTTCCATCAGGAACTCGCATCCGGTCTTGGCATCCTTGCCTTCTCGATGATCCTGATGGAGTTCATCCTGTCTGGCCGTTTCAAGGCCATCTCAAATGGCGTTGGAATGGATGTGACCATGCGGTTTCACCAGATCATGGCTCGTACGGCACTGGTCTTTGCCGTGCTGCACCCGTTCCTTTACCAGGGAACTCCGACCGGTGGTCAGCGCCCCTGGGACCCAACGCGCCAATTGACGCTCACGACCGATTTTTCCGCTCTGTCGACAGGTATTGCCGCCTATCTGCTTCTCGCGGGCCTTGTTGTAATGGCGATCGGGCGCACCCAACTGGACTACAAATATGAGGCATGGCGCCTTCTGCACGGGATCGGTGCGCTTTTGATTGCGGTTCTTCTGTTGCACCACACCGTCTATGGCGGGCGTTATGGATCGGAGCCTGTGATGACCTGGGTTTGGCTGGTCATGACTGGTGTGGCTGCCGGGTCATTGCTTGCGGTTTACGTGTTGGTTCCCCTCTGGCAGAAAGCTCGTCCCTGGCGTGTGGCCTCGGTCACCCAGTTGACGCCAAAGCAATGGGAGTTGACCGTAAAACCCGAAGGTCATCGGGGGCTTGATTACCAGGCCGGGCAATTCGCCTGGCTGAATGTCGGCCACAGCCCCTTCTCGATGAAGGAAAACCCGTTCTCCATTTGCTCGGCACCGGCGTCCGGGGCTGAAGTATCTTTCATGATCAAAGAGCTTGGCGACTTCACGCGAACAGTTGGCCAGATAGAGGCGGGTACCGTCGCCTACGTTGACGGTCCTTATGGCAATCTTTCTGTCGATGGTCGCACTGAACCCGGGGTCGCTCTCATCGCAGGTGGCGTTGGCCTTGCTCCGCTGCTGGGCATACTTCGGCAAATGCGCCTCACCGGCGATTCGCGCAAGGTAAGGGTGATCTATGGAAATCGGCTGATTGATCAGATTGCGTATCGTGAGGAGTTGGGTGAGCAGGACGTAGTCTATGTGCTGTCGGAACCGCCTGAAACCTGGCAGGGAGAGACGGGTTTCATCGATGCAGAGCTTATGGATCGTGTGTTTTCAGAGAAAGAGATCAGCGAATGGCTCTTTGTGATGTGCGGGCCGTCGATCATGATGGATATCGTTGAAGATCATCTGATCAAGAAGGGTACGCCCTCTCACCGTATCCTGTCGGAGCGTTTTAGCTATGACTAATCCCATCAGCCGCATGAGCCTGAAGCGCCGAACTTCGTTGATCATCTGGGCTGTAAACATCATTTTATGCCTGACTCTTGTGTTTTTTGTTTTGCGCTGAGTCATGGCTTTGCATTTTCTGTGACGTTGGGGATGGCCTGAACTCGGTCGGCTTCAGCGCCGCGAACTGAACTGCCTCAGATTTCCCGGCTTTGGTCTACAGTGTATTGGAGCGAACGGTTGCTAAACGATTGTCGCACCAATTATCGAGACGGTGACGGTGGGTTTATGGAGTTGGAGCAAATCAATGCCATAGAGCGGGCAACACGTTATGGGCGTGCCGAGGTTCTTCGCATCGGCGTGGCGGTGATCTTCATTGTGGGGATCATGTTGTATGTCCGTTCCATCGGGGCCGATGCGCCGAATATGGTCATGCTGGTAGCGGCGGCCATGATTGGCGGATACATGGCGATGAATATCGGCGCCAACGATGTTGCCAATAATGTTGGCCCCGCTGTTGGCTCCAAGGCCCTGACGCTGGCCGGTGCAATCGCCATCGCCGCAATTTTTGAGGCCAGCGGGGCGCTTATCGCCGGTGGCGATGTGGTGAGTACCATCAAAAAAGGGATTATTGATCCGGCTCTGATTGCCGATGCCGATACGTTCATCTGGCTCATGATAGCCGCGCTGCTTGCCGCTGCACTGTGGTTGAATACGGCGACATACGTCGGCGCGCCAGTCTCCACGACACACTCCATTGTTGGTGGTGTTATGGGCGCGGGTATCGCTGCCGGTGGCACGGGCATTGTTGATTGGGGCCAGTTCGGCCAGATCGCTGCCAGTTGGGTTATTTCCCCGGTGCTTGGCGGTGCCATTGCAGCCTTGTCTCTATACCTTATCAAGCGCCGGATTACCTACAAGCGGGATATTGCCCAAGCTGCGAAACACAACGTTCCCCTGTTCGTTGCAATCATGGCCTGGGTCTTTTCGACCTATCTGGCGTTGAAGGGATTAAGCAAGATTGTCGAGATCGGGTTACTCCCCGCCGTTGGGTTGGGGGCAATCGTCGGAGCCATCGTGTGGTGGCTTACAAAATGGTTGATTCACCGCCACTCCGCCGAGGTGGAAAACAGCAAGGCGGGCGTTGATGGCCTTTTTACTATCCCGCTGATTTTTGCGGCCGCGCTTCTGAGCTTTGCCCACGGCGCGAATGACGTTGCCAACGCAGTCGGCCCGCTGGCCGCGATCAATGAAGCCGTGCTTCAGGGCGGAATAGCGTCCAAGGCCGCGATTCCCAGCTGGGTGTTGTTGGTGGGTGCACTTGGTATCGCGCTTGGCCTGGCACTGTTTGGCCCCAAGCTCATACGCACGGTAGGTTCGGAAATAACGGAGCTCGACCGGATGCGGGCTTTCTGCGTAGCGATGGCTGCGGCGGTTACGGTTATCGTTGCCAGTCAGTTAGGCCTTCCGGTGAGCTCAACGCATATTGCGATAGGGGGTGTGTTTGGCGTTGGCTTTTTGCGCGAACATCTCAAAACGACCTATCGCCAGAAGATTGATGAGATCGAGGCGCACTATGCCGGAGAGGACCGGGAGAAAGTAGAGCGGGTGCTGGAGGAGTTCGAGGAAGCTTCCTTTGAGGAGAAGGGGCAACTTCTACAGAACCTCAAGAGGAATAATGGTGGCACGGCACCGATCTCGAAAAGCGATCGCAAGGGTCTGAAAAAGGTTTATCGCCAGGAGCTGGTAAAGCGATCAGCGGTGTTCAGGATTGTGGCTGCCTGGATTGTCACCGTTCCATTATCGGGACTGTTAGCGGCTATGCTTTTCTTCACGATCAGGGGGATGCTTCTTCCATAAGCTCTCTCAGTTTGGCAAGTTGCGCCTCAACGACTCGCAGGCGAACTTCTGTTTGAGCGGGTGTTTCCCCCGGGGCGCCGGAAGTCAGTCGGTCGCGGTATTTCTCCTGTTTCTCCACCAGCCGCTCTTCAAGCCGCTTCAGTTCTTCAAGCTCCAGGGACTTACCCTTGTCATGGTCGCCCAGAATATCGTCAAGCTTCGCCACAAGATCCTTGAAACCCACTGTTCCGTCCTCTCTGTTTAAAGCTTAATCGGAATTCGTCATGGCATGACTTCTGCCCGCCCTGCGTCGCTCACCGACAGCTCCTCTGTGGTTCGAGCGGCTTCAACATCCATGGCAGTCAGGAGCTCGCGGGTTCCTGTCAGAATAGCATCGACGGTTTCGCTGGCGTAGGCAGAGTCGTTTAGCAGAGACGTAGCCATGGCGGCATCAATCCGTTTTGCACCCAGGAGTTTTGTGACACGACCGACCATCGATTCGCGGTCTACTCGTGCACGCACAGCGATCTCGTCGAGCTCCAGTATTGCTGCGCTGGCATCCTCAAACCGGCCTTCGTAAAAACGATGGGTCTCACGCAGTACCATCGCGACTCGTAGCCGAAGCTCGTTGTACTCTTTGCGAATCGTGGCGTTATCCGACGCCATATAAATTGTGAGATTCTTGCGTAGGTGTTTGACATGCTTGATGGCTTCGACCATCTCCGCGGCAGCATGCTGAAGACGATAAAGCGATTCGGTGGAGTTGGCCGGCGACTCCCGGGTCATTCGCCCGGAAATAAAGTCGAGAATGGCGTTGTACAGGCGTTTTACTCGCTGTCGGTAGATCAGGTCGATGTCGATATCGATGCGTTCCCGGGAATTGTTAATCATCGCTTCAAGGTCATCGCTCTGGCGAATATTTTCGCGGTGCAGGTGGAGACCATGGGAAAGGATAACGAAGGCTTGATCGAACAGGTGCCAGACCTCCCTGCGCACTGCCGCGTTTGCACTATCGGGTGAGTCCATCGCAGCCTGATTCAGGTACCGCGGCTGTGCGGCGACCTCTTCCTCTCGCTCTGGCAGCCAGCGCTCGAGTGCCCGTGCCATTCTCGATATCAGTGGCAGCATGATGGCAACACCAAGGCAGTTGAACAGGGTGTGGAATACGGCGAGCTTGACCGTGTAGTCATCGTCGGCGATCGACATGAGGGCTGACAGGGCATCCACTGACCAGCGCAGGGGCTCGATCAGCACCAGGGCAATCACCGCCGTTACCGCGTTGAACAGGAGATGGGCGCCTGCCAGACGCTTGCCAGTGATATTTGCACCCAGACCACCGATCAGAGCGGTGACGGTTGTACCAATATTTGCACCAATGGCCAGGGCCAGAGCGTTTTCGTAGGTAATCTGGCCCGTGGCCAGACCGGCCAGAGTCAGCGCCAGCGTCGCATGGCTGGATTGCATCACGACGGTCGCCAGAATTCCGAGGCCTGTGTAGACAAGAAGTCCTGAGATACCGTCCATTGCATACTCGCGCAGATCGACAGCCGACTGATAGCTTTCGAAGCCCGCCTTCATGAAATCGATACCGAGAAACAGAAACCCGAGCCCGGCGAGAATTGCACCGAAGGCTTTCCAGGCTCGTGGTTGCTGAAAATTCAGTACCACGCCAAAGACAAGCATCGGCAAGGCAAAGGCCGAAAGGCTCATTTTCATACCGATGGTGGCGAATAACCAGGCGCCGGTCGTGGTGCCAAGATTGGCGCCGAAGATAATGCCGATACCCGTGATCAGCGGAAGCAAGCCGGCGCTCAAAAACGAAATCGTGATCACCGATACCAGGGAACTGGACTGCATGATGGCGGTACTGACGATGCCAAAACCGAGGCTTTTCGGAATCGTATCGGTTGTACGACGCAGCACGCTCTCGAGAAAACCACCGGTAAACTGGCGAAACCCGTTCTCCAGCGAGAGCATGCCGAACAGAAAAATGGCAACGCCGGCGGCAATCTGTTTGAACTCTGGGCTCACCCATAGCGCAAGGGCGAGGATTCCGAGGATCAGAGCAAGAAAGAGTTGGCGATAGTTCACTGGGATTCAACGTCCCCTTTTATGAATTATTTGACTATCAGGTTGCACTGGAACCATTCCAGTGATCATCCTTTTGAATTGTAGGCTGTTAACTTTTTAAACGCGTACCCAAACCGTGAATCGAACTTTAATAACCCGGCATTCATCGCAAAAAGGCGAGCGATTGAAACCGTGCCTTGCGATGCGCACGACAGGAGGCCAGATGACGTTCGAGCATATCGTTCAGATAAACGACCTGACCAAGCCAGAGCTACCGGTTCTGACCCGATTCCAGGTGTGGGAGGGGCTGGTGCTCAGGGCCCGGCGCCCGGACAAGTTCCTCGTTGGTGTCGATGATTACGAGATTCTGGATCAGGGTCCGGCTTACCTGAAGCGTAGCCTCCAGCTGCCGGGACTGCATGTGGTCGATGAAGTCACTTTCTGGCACGAGGCGAGGATAGAGTACCGGACTCAGCCAACGGC
>CETV01033995.1_pt1 | contig 26282 bp, 26 predicted proteins | sample 531451 | NCBI WGS metagenome assembly CETV01 (sample SAMEA2623155, study PRJEB7988) | marine metagenome | isolation source: saline water (ENVO:00002010), including | reverse complement strand
TAAATACGGATCAGGCGGATTTAGCAAAGGAAGAAGTTCGAGGTATTATCCGTCAATTACGCCGGTTGAAACCAACGGAAAAAGACGACTTTGGGATTAACCAGTCCTCTACCTTAGAAGCTCAATACAAGGCCATTAAGCTGGCCATCGGTGGGACAGGTATTTTTATTACCGCACTTTCATTAATTGTAGGTGGGATTGGTATCATGAATATTATGTTTGTTTCTGTAAAAGAACGAACAAGAGAGATAGGTGTTCGAAAGGCGCTGGGGGCAACTCGGAATATGATATTAGGTCAATTTCTCATGGAGGCGGTTATGATATGTTTTATTGCTGGCTTAAGTGGGATGGGTATGGCTTATGGTTTGAGTATTATTATTAATAAATTTTTCCCATCGGCCATGCCAATTGGGTTGGCGATTGGTGCAATCATGCTCAGTATAATTATTGGAGTGGTATCAGGGTTGGTACCCTCTTATCGAGCCGCTAAGTTGGACCCTATTGACGCTTTGAGATACGAATAATGGCTCAATTCTCTCAAATAAAAAGTAGCATTAGAGAAAGTTTTCGAATGGCTATTGAAGCCATACGGCAGAATAAGCTCCGGTCCATTTTGACGCTTCTAGGAATATCTATTGGTGTTTTTTCAGTAATTGGTGTTATGACGGCCATCCGTACTTTAGAATCATCGGTGAATTCCCAATTGGATGTTCTTGGAACCAACACATTTACCATTAATAAATCTCCTGCAATACAGATTCATGGGACTGGTGGTGATAGGAAAATTCGGCAGCGAAAGAATATTACTTACACCCATTATGAAGAAATAAAACGGAAAGCCAAACTTCCTTTGAGGGTAAGCGTGATGGATGGGACCGGTGAGCGTAACATTCGATATAAAAATAAAACTTTAAAAAAATCCGCACAGTTAAATGGTGCTGATGAATGGGGAATGCGATCATTAAATACTTATCTTGCAGATGGTAGAAACTTTACTCCAGATGATATTCGGTTTGCAAGAAATGTAACTATTCTTGGCCCAGACATTGTTGATATTCTATTTCCTTTTGAGGACCCTCTTGGAAAAGCCATTAAAATAAAAGGGATTGATTACACCGTAATCGGAGTAACGGAACGTAAAGGACAAGCTTTTGGCCAGAGTCAGGATTATTTTTGCCTTATTCCAATTTCATTATATATCCAGCGTTTTTCTAATAGGTGGACTTCCTTGGGTATTGTTTTTGAATCAGAATCTGCGGAAATGTATGAAAAAACCATGGATGAAGCTATTGGCCTTATGCGAGTAATTCGGAAAGTACCCGTGGGCGAAGAAAATGATTTTTCAATTATATCAAATGAAGAGCTCATGGAAACTTTTGCTGGCTTCACAGGGGGCATCAAACTCTTTGCCGGTTCGGTTAGCGTAATCGCTTTACTTGTTGCGGGGATTGGTATTATGAATATCATGCTCGTTTCGGTGACGGAAAGGATTAAAGAAATCGGTATCCGTAAAGCTATTGGTGCCACAAAAAGAGATATACTTAGTCAATTTTTGATGGAAGCCATTTTCTTAAGTCAGTTTGGTGGAGTTGTGGGTGTCATTTTAGGCATTGCTGGAGGAAATTTGGTGGCGGTTTTACTAAAAGTTCCCGCTGTGGTGCCAATGGACTGGGCTTTTTACGGTATGGCTGTTTGTTCACTAATCGGCATCGGTTTTGGAATATATCCTGCCTACCGGGCAGCAAACCTAGATCCTATTGAATCCCTGAGGTTCGAATAAGATCTATTTGAACCTTCTTGTGGCAAAAGAAAGGTTCTCCTAAATTTGAATTGTATTATTGTTGACTTTATTTATGTTTAGTAACGAGTTTTGGTTTGTTGAGTTTGAATTAATTTTTTCAACATTCCTGAAACTACCTCTAATTCGAACAAGTGATTTGTATCTATGAAAACAATTGCCGTAATTCCAGCTCGACTACATTCCACAAGATTTCCGAAGAAGATTCTATATCCAATTGATGGTAAACCCATGGTGGCACATGTCTTTGACCAAGTAAAAAAAGCTAAATCATTGGATGATGTGATTGTGGCTATTGATGCTGATGATACAGCTGAGGTTTTAAAAAAATTAAAAATTAAATATGTTATGACTTCCAAAGATCATGTTTCGGGCACAGATAGAATTGCTGAAGCAATAGCTGACCAGAATGTTGATGTTATAATTAATGTGCAGGCCGATGAGCCTCAGATCGATCCAAACCTTATAGATATATTAGCGAGTGAGTTCGAAGATGAAACTATAGAAATGGCTACAGTTGCAGGAATGAATATGGATGCAAAAAAACTAACCGATGTCAATACGGTAAAAGTTTTACTGGACAGGGAAAGATTTGCTGTAAATTTCAGACGAGATCCAATTGAATCTGAAGCTGGAGGTTACTATCATCATATGGGTATCTATGCTTATCGAAAAAGTGTATTAGATAAATTCACTTCTTTTGAACCTTCGGAAAATGAGATAAAGTTTCAGCTTGAACAATATCGTGCTTTGGATAATGGAATTCGTATCAAAGTAGTCCTAACTGAAAAGGTAAATAAAGGAATTGATACGATGGATGATTTAAAAGAGAATGTAGGGAAATAAAATTGGTAGCTAAAACCCCAGTAAAATATATTTTTGTGCTAGGCGGAGTAATTTCTGGATTAGGTAAAGGGATTGCAGCGGCTTCAATTGGTTATTTACTAAAGAGTGCAGGTTTACGCGTCACCATATTGAAATTAGATCCTTACTTGAATGTCGATCCTGGAACAATGAACCCTTATCAGCATGGTGAGGTTTTTGTATTAGATGACGGCTCTGAAACCGATCTTGATTTAGGTCATTATGAGAGATTTATAGATTTAAATATGAGTAATATAAATAATGCCACTTCTGGACAGGTATATAGCACAGTCTTAGATCGAGAACGTAAAGGTGATTATTTAGGGGCGACGATACAAGTCATTCCACATATTACTGATGAAATTATTGCACGGATTAAATTAATAAATACGCCAAAAAAGTATGATGTGGTAATTTGTGAAGTTGGTGGTACAGTTGGTGATATTGAGAGCCAACCTTTTATGGAAGCAATTAGACAATTATCTCTTGAAGTTGGATATCATAACCATACAATCATGCATGTTACTCTTGTCCCTTATATACTAGCTAGTGAAGAATTGAAAACCAAACCAACTCAGCATTCTGTAATGAAGCTAAGGGAGATTGGGCTTTCGCCTGATATGATTCTTGCCCGTACTGAATATCGTTTAACTAAAGATGTTAAGCAGAAAATTGGTCTTTTTGGCAATGTAAATCCAGATCATGTTATTGAAGGAACTGAGGTGGAAAGTATTTATGAGGTTCCTTTGACCCTTTATAAACAGCATGTAGGTGATATTATTATGGAGCGTCTAGAGCTGCCCGGCAAAGTAGATGTTTCTTATTTGGAAAAGTTTATTGCTAAATATAAAAAACCTAAACATCAGGTTAATATTGCAATGTGTGGGAAATACACCGAACTCCCGGATGCTTATAAAAGTGTTTTGGAAGCATTTATTCATGCTGGTGTAGAAAATAATACGAGAGTGAATGTCCATTGGGTGGCAACAGAAGATGTCAAATCAGATAAGGATGCAGAACAGATTTTTGGTCAAATGGATGGGATTCTACTTCTCCCTGGTTTTGGATCTAGAGGTTCAGAAGGAAAAATTTTATCGTGTAAATATGCCCGTGAAAAAAATGTTCCTTTTCTAGGAATATGCCTTGGGTTGCAATGCGCTGTTATTGAATTTGCTCGTAATGTATGCGGATTAAATAATGCAAATAGTACAGAGTTCAATAAGAAGACTCCTTATCCTGTGATTGATCTTATGGAATCACAACGCGCAATTAAAGCAAAGGGAGGTACCATGCGTTTAGGTGCCTATGATTGTCATATTGAATCTGGTACAAAAACTTATACTGCTTACCGCCAAAAAAAGATTTCAGAACGCCATCGTCATCGTTGGGAAGTTAATAATCGGTATCGCGAACGCTTAGAAAAAAATGGACTCAAAGTCTCTGGAGTAAACAAGGAACTCAACTTAGTTGAGATTATTGAATTGCCTGATCATCCTTGGTATGTTGCGGGGCAATTTCATCCTGAATTGAAAAGTCGATTAAGTAAGGCGCATCCATTATTTAGGGATTTTATTCATGCATCAGTTGAAAATTTGATGAGTAAAGCTTAAATGAGTAAAATAATAAAAATTGGAAATGTTGAATTTGGTGGAGGATCGCTTCCTTTGATTGCTGGACCGTGTGTTATTGAATCAAGAGAGCATAGTTTACGAATGGCAGAGGCAATTAAATCTGTTGCAGATTCCGTTGGTGCCCCTCTTATTTTCAAAAGTTCATTTGATAAAGCTAATCGAACAGCATCTGATTCATTTCGTGGTCCCGATATGGATGAAGGATTATCTATTTTATCCGATGTAAAAAAAGAAACAGGTGTACCAGTTATAACTGATGTGCATTTACCTGATCAATGCAATGCGGTTGCTGAAGTTGTAGATATTCTTCAAATACCAGCGTTTCTTTGTCGACAAACCGATTTGTTATTAGCTGCTGGTAAAACAGGTAAAACTATTAATATTAAAAAAGGTCAATTTGTTGCGCCAGGGAAAATGACTTTTGCAGCTGAAAAGGTAGCTTCAACTGGCAATAATAATATTTTACTTACTGAACGTGGAACATCCTTTGGTTATGATTTAGTATCAGATATGACAGCAATACCTACGATGAAATCATCAGGTTATCCTGTAGTGTTTGATGCTACTCATTCATGTCAATTACCTGGTGCCAGTGGAACAACTGGGGGCCATCGGGAAATGATTCCAGTATTAGCTAAGTCAGCCATTGCTGCGGGGGCTGATGGTTTGTTTATGGAAGTTCATGATAAGCCTGAATCAGCAAAGTCAGACGCATCTACACAGTGGCCTTTGGATAAATTGGAAGAATTATTGGTTGTAGTTAAAAGAATATTTGAATTAGTTAACTCTTGATGTACGATATTAACAAAATAAAAATGGTTATTTCTGATGTGGATGGAGTATGGACTGATGGATCTTTATACAAAGGGAAAGACAACATAGAGTTAAAAAAATTCTCTGTTTCTGATGGGGCCGCAGTAGCTCTAATGCGTGAAGCAGGAATTAAACTTGCTCTTATATCTGGGCGGTATTCTAGTGCCACTGAGGAAAGGGCAGCAGAACTAAAAATTGAAGATTTATATAATGGGACACTTAATAAAATACCTCCTTATGAAGCTTTGAAAGAAAAATACGAATTATCTGATGATGAAATTGCTTATGTGGGTGATGATATAATTGATATCCCAGTTATGGAAAGAGTAGCCGTTCCTATTGCGACACAAAACGCTTCACCTCCATGTAAGGATTCTGCTGTGCATATCACAAAGAAAAGTGGAGGAGATGGTGCTTTTAGAGAAGCAGTTGAATGGATTTTAATAAAACAAGATCGCTTAGATAGCGTAATCAATAATCTAAGACTAAAAGTTCAGAAGCAGTAGTGCGATTAATCCCTTTCTTTATATTTGTTTCCTTTGGCTGTCAAGGCTCAGAGGTTGAAAGGTCAGGTAATTCCAGAGAAGGTCGCCCAGATGCTGAAAGTTGGAATGCAACCATTACGCTTACTAATAAGGGCGCAAAGCGAGCTGTTATTAGAGCAGGTCATTTAGAAAAGTACAATGAGCGCCAATACATCCTTCTTAATGAAAAGGTAGATGCAGATTTTTTTAATGAAAATGAAGTGTATACAACTAACCTTAAATCTAAAATAGCTGAAGTAGATGAAGAAGAAGACTTTCTGATTGCAATTGGTAACGTTGTTGTCTTATCAGATAGTGGCGTTACTCTATTTACAGATACACTCTCTTGGGACAATATTCGAGAAAAAGTCTACACAGATGACAAAGTTATTTTTATTACTGAAGAACAAGATACTCTTTATGGTATTGGGTTTGAGTCGGATGTAGAACTTGACAATTGGAAAATTTTAAAACCAACTGGCGTATTCCATGACAACGAGTGATACTCATAATCAACTTAGTGCAAAAGGATTGCACAAACGTTATGGTAAACGATGGGTAGTTCGTGATGTCGACTTAGATGTTAATAAAGGTGAGATCGTAGGTCTGCTTGGACCTAACGGTGCTGGTAAAACCACAACTTTTTATATGATTACAGGAATGATCAAGCCCACAAAGGGTAATATTTTTCTCGATAAGAAAGATATTACTAGTCGTGCAATGTATCAACGAAGTCGTTCTGGAATAGGTTATTTATCGCAAGAACCATCAATTTTTGGAAAGTTAAGTGTTGAAGACAACTTACGTCTTGTTTTAGAAATGACTGATCTTAGTAAAAGTGAACAATCGGAAAAAGTAGAGAAATTGTTAGATGATCTATCTATCCAACATATAAGAAAAAATAAAGGCGCAAACTTGTCAGGAGGTGAAAGACGCCGAGTTGAGATTTCACGAACCTTAGCTATAGATCCTGATTTTATTCTATTAGATGAACCTTTTGCAGGTGTAGATCCAATTGCAGTAGAAGATATTCAAGCTATTATTTATTCTCTAAAAGAAAGAAAAATTGGAGTATTAATTACAGATCACAATGTTAGAGAAACTTTATCTATAACTGATCGATCTTATCTTTTATTTGATGGGAAAATATTGAAATCAGGTACTTCGGAATTTTTGGCTAACGATGAAGAAACAAGACGGCTATATCTTGGAGAACGCTTCACTCTATAAATGGCCACATTAAAACAAAAGCAATCTTTGAGGCAATCATTATCGCCTCAACAAGTAATACAAGCTAATATACTTCAGTTAAATATTTCTATTTTAGAAAAGAAAATTATAGATGAATTAGAAAGTAATCCTTTATTAGAACAGTCAGAAACGGATGATGAATCAATATTAGCAGCAGATGATTTAGAAAAAGAAGTTGAATACGATGAAGATCCTGATGAATATGAGCCAGCCAATATTTATGAAAATAATAATGTTCAGGATCGTGATATTCCTGTAAAGGCTCAACTAGATTTTATTGAAGGGTTAGTACAACAATTAGATGCATATAAGTTTAAGGATTGGGAACGAGCTATTGCAGAAGAAATATTATGGAATTTAGATGAAAATGGATATTTAGCCATTGAACCAGTTCTAATTGCAGATCGTTATGAAAGAACCAATAATGAGGTACTAAGTATTCTTGAAAAAATTCAGCACTTAGATCCACCTGGAATTGCTGCTAGAGATCTTAAGGAATGTCTTAAAATTCAATTGGTAGATAAACAGGATACAGTTTCTTACCAAGTTGTCATGAATTATTTTGATGATTTTGCAAATCATCGTTATGAAAAAATTAAAAAAAACCTAAATATAGATAATGCAACATTAGAAGAAGTTATTAATGAAATTGCTAAGTTAGATCCACATCCAGGTAAAGGAAAGATTGGTAATGATAGTGAAACTGTCATTCCAGATCTTCTAGTAGTTCAACAAGATGGACAATGGAAGATTATTATAAATGATTCCATCCTCCCTGAATTAAATATCAGTAATGAATATGTCACAATGCTTGATAAGAATGATATTAGTACAGATACAAAAAAATACTTAAAGGAAAAATTTGATTTAGCTTCTTGGTTTATACAAGCTATTGAGCAAAGACACAATACATTATCTAAAGTCATGCGATCAATTATTGAAAGGCAAACAAGCTTTTTTGAAGGGGATACTGACGTTTTAATCCCGATGAAGCTTCAAGACATCGCCGATGAAATAACAATGGATATTTCTACGATTAGTCGCTCAACTAGGGGAAAATATGTAGATACACCCTATGGTATTTTTGAATTAAAATCTTTCTTTACAGATGGATATATTATTGATAGCGGAGAAGAAGTCAGTACAAATACCATTAAAGATTTGTTAAAGCAGTTGATAGATGAAGAAGATAAGAAAATACCATTAACTGATACTAATCTAGCAAAGAAATTAAATAGCAAGGGCTATCCAGTTGCGAGAAGGACAGTTGCAAAATATAGAGGACAACTGCACTTTCCAGTCGCTAGACTTCGACGCAAATTAACTCATTAGAAAGGAAATAGAATGGCATATAAACGAATTATTCTTGGAGACCAAGAAATAAAAGTTCCAGTATTATCCATTGGAGGATTCTCAATTTTTGGAATTGCTCTGGCTCTTTGGCTACTTACAGGTACATACGTGGTTGGACCAGATGAAGTTGGTGTTGTACAAACATTTGGTAAATATTCTCGAACGGCGCAGTCCGGATTAAATTATCATTTTCCGTTCCCTATTGAAAAAGTTCAAACGCCTAAAGTGACAGAGGTTAAAAGGATCGAGATTGGTTTCCGAAGTGTAGGAAAAAATCAATATCAAACAGTTGAACGAGAGAGTTTAATGTTAACAGGCGATGAAAATATAGTTGACGCTGAAATGATTGTTCAGTACCGGATTAAAGATCCCATTGCTTATGTTTTTAATTTTATTAAGCCAGAAGTGACAGTAAGACAAGCATCTGAAGCGTCTCTCAGAACTGTTATTGGACGTCACAACATTGATCAAGCATTAACCTCTGGTAAATTTATGATCCAAGAAGAAGCAAAAGGCCTAGTCCAATCTATCTTGGATAAATATGAAACTGGTATTTTAGTTGTTGCTGTTCAACTTCAAGATGTTAGCCCTCCAGAGCAAGTAGTTGCTGCATTTAAAGATGTGGCCTCTGCTAAAGAAGATAAAAATCGAATGGTTAATCAGGCTGAAGGATATCGAAATGATATAATTCCAAAAGCTCGCGGTGAAGCTCAATCTATGATTAGAGAGGCCGAAGGATACAAGGAAGCTCGTATCGCAAGAGCAGAGGGAGATGTCGCAAAATTTAATGCAGTATTAAAAGAGTATCGAAAAGCGAAAGGTGTCACTGAAACACGAATGTATCTTGAAACTGTTGAGGAAATATTAGAAAATACAGAGAAGATTATTGTTCCAGATGGAGAGAGTGGTGGCAATCTTATTAATCTTCTTAATCTAAAAACAAAAGGAGATAAATAATCATGAAAAAAACAATGATGATATTATGCTTCCTAGTTGCGTTTATTGGAGTAACTACTATATTCATAGTAGATGAGACTGAACAAGTTGTTATTCTTCAATTTGGGAAACCTGTTCGCATAATTACTAATCCAGGATTTAATTTTAAGGTTCCTTTCCCGATACAAGAGAAAATCGTTTTTGATAATCGATTATTGGAGTATGATTCTCCTCCAGAAGAAATTTTGAGCAAAGATAAAAAAACCCTTATCGTTGATAATTATATTCGATGGAAAATTGTTGATCCTCTTCAATTCTTAAAAACAGTACAAGCAATTCCAACCGCATTAAGTAGAATGGATGACATCGTTTATTCAGAGCTTCGCCGAGAATTAGGAACTCATAATATGGTTGAAATCATTACGGAAAATCGAGAACAACTTATGGAAGTAGTTACTACAGCTAGTGATAACGCCACTCTGGATTATGGTATTTCTGTAGTGGATGTGAGAATACGACGAGTTGACTTACCAGCCGAAAATGAAGAATCTATTTATGCACGTATGGAAGCGGAAAGGAAGCGACAGGCTAATAAATATCGTTCTGAAGGTGAAGAAGAAGCGCAAAAAATTCGTGCTGCGACCGATAGAGATAAAACAATTATTTTAGCGGATGCTTATAAACAAGCAGAGCGTTTGCGTGGAGATGGTGATGCTAAAGCTGTAAATATATATGCACGTTCGTATTCATCTGATCCCAAATTTTATGAGTTTGTTCGAACTTTAGATGCTTATAAAAAAGTTATAGATGATAAAACCACCTTGGTCTTACCATTGAATTCGGGTTTGTTTAAGTTATTAATGAAAAAATAAATTGCGGTTCAAATTTATTACTCAACTATTTTGCAAGATTTAATATGAAACGAGATTTTTTACATATTACTGATTTAACAACACGAGAAATTTTGGATTTTATTGATCTTGCACAAGAAATAAAAACAAAAGTATTAAATAAGGAAGACTATCAACCTTTTAATAATTGCTCCCTAGCAATGATTTTTGCGAAACCTTCTGCACGAACAAGAGTATCCTTTGAAACAGGGTTTTTCAGATTAGGAGGTCATGCATTGTATCTGGGCCCCAATGATATTGGAATTGGTAAAAGAGAGGCAGTAAAGGATATAGCTCGAGTTATTAGTGGATATAATGATATGATTATGGCGCGTTTATTTGATCACCGGCATATTCTTGAATTGGCAGAATATGCAACAGTTCCTATAATCAACGGATTAACGGACTATAATCACCCCTGTCAGATAATGGCAGATATATTCACTATTTATGAACATAGAGGGAATCTTAATGAAATGAAAATTGTATACGTGGGTGATGGAAACAATATTGTACACTCATGGCTTCGTTTAGCTGCCCGAATACCATTTCATTTTACATGTATTTGCCCTGAAGGATTTGAGCCAGATACCAAAACAATTAGTTTAATCAAAGAAGCTGGATTATCTACTTTTGAGTTAAGTCATGATCCCAAAAAAGATATTATTGATGCTGATGTGATCTATACAGATGTTTGGGCGTCAATGGGGCAGAAAGATGAGGTCGAAACCCGCGAAAAAGCATTTGCAGATTTTCAGGTAAATTCTTCAATGCTTAATTCAACAGGTAAAAATACATTGTTTATGCATTGCTTACCTGCAGAGCGAGGGAGAGAAGTAACTGATAAAGTAATGGAATCATCAAATTCAATTGTTTTCGACCAAGCTGAAAATAGGATGCATGCACAAAATGCGATTATGGTAATGCTTGCAAGTAAGATGTAAATTTTATTTTTTATGACAGATGATAAGTTAAAATCAATTGCTAGTTCTATTCTTCATGATGAAGGACAAGAACTAATTAATGCAGCAGACAGAATTTCTAGTAGCGTAGTGGACGTTTGCGATTTAATTGTTAAACACCCAGGTAAAGTTGTTATTTGCGGTATGGGAAAATCTGGATTAATTGCACAAAAAATAGCAGCTACATTGTGTAGCATTGGAAATAAAGCAGTTTTTTTACATGCAGCTGAAGCTGCTCATGGTGATCTAGGTATATATGCACCAGGAGATCCAACTATATTAATCTCAAAAAGTGGTTCTACTAATGAGCTAATTAAGCTAATTCCAATTCTTAAAGAATTTAATTCTCCTTTAATAGGAATACTTGGTAATATGAAATCTTCTTTAGTGGATCATATGGATATTGTTTTGGATGCATCCGTATCTAGAGAAGTAGATCCTTTAGGCTTAGTGCCAACAGCAAGTACGACGCTCACTTTAGCAATTGGTGATGCTTTAGCTGCTGTCATTATGAGTCATCAAGGGTTTAATCATGAAGATTTTGCTAAACTTCACCCCGCTGGAGATCTTGGCAGACGACTCCGACTCACTGTAGAAGATATAATGCAACCTATTGAGAATGTAGCCGTTGTAAAAAAAGACGATAAACTTCGAAAAGTTGTAATTGATATGACTGAAAAACCATATGGGGCAGCTTTAGTTTTAAATAATGAAACTCTTTTAGGAATTGTCACAGAGGGAGATTTAAGACGATGTTTAGCAGAAAATGGCGATATTGACAAAATGCTAGCGAGCGAAATAATGTCTATAAATCCTATTTCGATCAATATAAAAGCTCCATTAAGGGAGGCATTGACTTTAATGGAAGAGCGTGAATCTCAAATATCAGTTTTACCAGTTGTAAATGATGATGAGAAATTATGTTTTGGTCTATTGAGACTTCATGATGTGTACCAAACACATCTGTAATTATTATTTATAAGATTCCCAGCGAACTTCGTAAGTACGATAAGATACTTCATCTGCTTCAGAAAGAAGGATAGTTATTTTAAAATCTACAATTGCTCCAGGTTCTAATGCTGAATCTGATTTAATTCCAGTATAGTATTTCTGGTTTTGTCCAGATATAAAAACAGAATCTTGTTGTAATAATGATGTTGTTGGAGACCAAAGATGGGCAATCACTCTGACAAAGTCGGCACGTTTTGTACCTATATTTTTTATTGAACCTGTGATTTCTTCTCGATCTGGGAATGCATCAATAAAAGGTTCGGAAATCAACTCAACCTTAGCAATAGGTGGAAGATCTTCCAAAATATCGATAATTCTATCTTTTTCAATAGCTAATTGCCCGATAGATGTTTGGATAATAATTCCTAACTCATCTTCTTCTATTATTTCACCATTTATAATTGTACCATTCTGCAGTTCAACTCTATGACGAAGTTGGGGTACCTTTATAAGATTAAGTAAATCCTCATCAATTGTGGGCATAGCGCCTTTTCCTTTTTCATAAGTGGATATTACTTTTTTTAAGGAATCAACTTGTTGATGAAGTAGGTCAATGCTACTTTTTAATTCGAAAAAGGGTTTATCGGAGTCTAGTTTATCAGTTTCTTTAGTTAATCTTCTTACCTCCGGTAGGGGAATTGATTCTTCAAGTGAATCATTATAAGTTTTCTCTTCATTTTGTTCACCATTACCTAATTCGATAGCATCATTTTTCTTAGTCTGATTTAGAGGAGTGATATTTGTAGAGTCTGCTAGTTCCTTTTGAGCTTGGTCAATTTGGATAGTATCTGAAACCATAGATGATAAACTATCATTATCTTGAGCAATTGAACTGCTAAGTAATAGTAAAGGTAAAAGAAGTCTATTCATTTGTAGTTACTGCTTTTTGATGGGCTTCAAAAGTCCGTCGTTTAATTTCTTGTCTATATTGATCATATCCGCCCAAGTTTCTAACTGCTTGGATTACAGGAGCATGGAGTTTGTATTGATCATAATCAGATAAGATGGGCATAAGTAATGGTATTACAGATTGGTTACTAATTTCAGATAATTTGTCAATAGCCTTTATACGAATTTCAAGTGGGTATGAATCATTCATAGCTATTTCTTCCACAGATCGTCTGATTTCTGGATCATCAAATTCTCCAAGTGCCTCAAGTAGAGTGTTAAGTATATTATAGTATTGATCTTTACCTGTTCGATAGGTTTGCAATAGCGCTAATATTAAATTTTCTTCTTTTACACCTTTCATTGTATCAAGAGCAAAATTTCTGACTTCTAGATTTGTTTCTGGATCTCCAAGTAACTCAGCGAAAGCACCTGCAACTTGAGAAGGATCCTTCTTTCCAAGTATTTCCAATGCCCTATTTCTTATACCTAGTTTAACAAAAGGGTCTCTAGAGATTTTTGTTAATATTGGGACTACTTCATCTGTACCAAGAGCTCCAAGTGTTTCTGTGAGTAGTTTTTCTGTCCGATTAAAATTACTTCGGCTTACTTCATATAAATCTAAAAGCGCCAAAACTTGATCTTTAGTTCTGACTTTGTTCAAATTTTTAACTAAAGCTAATTGCAGTGAGTTTGTTTTTTCTTCCACTTTATTCATTGCATTTACCATTGCATCTGCAGCACGTGGATCATCGCGAAACTGAGCTAATAATTCTATAGACCCAATCATAAAACTAACATCTAAAGCTGCTGCTTCACCTACTGTCTCAGATAATGCATTTAATGCTGTTGGATGTTGTGTTTCAGCTAATGCTCGTCCAGCTGCCATTCGTACATCATAAGGTTGATTAGTGTCATTATATATCGCAATCATCTCTTCGAGTGCCTGAAGCTTTCCCTCACTGAAAGCTGTACTAAGATTCTCAATTAGTTCATATGAAATATCATCCGACCCCTTTTTCCCAGGTAGGAATTTTTTGATCATAGAACAGCCTTCAAAACAAAGGCAAAGCATTAATATGAATACTATTTGATTACGATGTTTCATCTTTTCCCCAGAAATGTAACTTCAGATCTTGGCCGTCAAATTTTGCATAAGAAAAAAAACTGAGCCAATCACCAAGTATAACCAATTTACCACTTTTGAGGGATAATTCCTTTGCTTGGTGATAGTGACCAGTAACAAAAAAATCATACCCTTCTCCTAAACGTTTTTCTGCATGAATAGACATCTCATTTGCTATACGTTCGTTGTATTGGTCCGAATGTTCATAATTCTCACCTTTTTTCGAAACCCAACGTCCAAAAGCATAACCAATATTTGGATGTATACATCTGTAAATCCATATAAATAATCGAGAGCGAATAATTCTCCTTAAGAATCTATATCCACGATCCCAAGATAGATAACCATCACCATGTGTTACATAAATATTCTTTCCGTTAACACTAAATGTAGTATCAGTAAAATAAGTTTTATCAAAAAGAGTCTCCGTAATAAAATCTAATACCCAGTAATCATGATTTCCCAATACATAGTGAACTTTGATACCAGATTTTCGAAGATCTAAAATCTTATTGTAGAAAGGAACAAAAACCTTAGGAATTACATCTTTGTATTCAAAATAAAAATCAAACAAATCTCCATTAATAATTAGAGACCCTCTAGTTTCCTTGACGTGATCAAGGAATTGGAAAAGAATATCTTGTCGCTCCAACTCAGATTCTTCTCTATTCAACATTAAGTGAATATCGGATATAAAATAGATTGGTAAATCCATAGTGCCTAAACTAAGAGTTTCACGAGGGGACAGTCAATCTTGAATGAATAATATTTAATTTTTTTATTTTTAACTTTTTTCATTGTTTATTGTCGAATTTGAGGAACTATGAATTTAAATTCGACGTTATAAAAACATGAAACGATTTATTTTTATTATGTTGATCCTTTCAGGATCTATTATCTCTGCACAATCCTTTGGGCAAAATAAAGTTCAATATAGGGATTTTGATTGGAATTATATATCCTCACCAAATTTTGATGTGTATTATTATGGAGATGAGATTGAGTTAGCAACTTTTACAATGGAGGCTGCATCAAAAGCTTACGAACAAATAGCAAAACACTTGCGGTGGAACTTGAAGAAACGAGTTTCAATAATCGTTTATCATTCTCATAATGAATTTCAGCAAAACAATGTTGTTGGTGTCTACATGCAAGAAGGTATTGGCGGTGTTACAGAATTATATAAAAATCGTATAGTATTGCCTTTTGAAGGTGACTATGAATCATTTAGACATGTTGTTCATCATGAATTAGTTCATGCTATGATTAATGATTTAGTCTATGGTGGACGAATGCAGAATGTCGTATCTAATAATATTAGACTAATACTTCCGCTATGGACAAACGAAGGACTAGCAGAATATCTATCTATGAATTGGGATACTGAGGCAGATATGATTATTCGTGATTTGGCTATTAATGAGAGAATACCTACAATTAGAGAGTTAGAATACTTTTTAGCTTATAAAGGGGGCCAATCAGTTTGGAGATTTATAGCAAGTAAGTATGGGCGTGAAAAAATTGGTGAAATCTTTCAATCAATGAAACGTTATGGAAATGCTCAAAAAGGATTTGAAGATGCCTTAGGTATGGATTTTGAAGAATTGACCGAACAGTGGCACAAATATATTAAGAAAGAATACTATCCTGATGTGGCTGGTCGAGATGAAGTAAAAGATATAGCCCAGCGATTAACAGATCATAAAAAAGAGAAAAACTTTTATAACGTTTCACCTACAATTTCACCGGATGGTAGTCATATTGCTGTTCTTTCTGATCGTTCAGGTTATATGGATATATACCTCTTGGATGCAATATCTGGAAAAAAGATAAAGAGATTAATTAAAGGTAATCGATCTATTGATTTCGAAGAATTAAAATTTTTACAGCCAGGTATTAATTGGTCTCCTGATAGTAAAAAAATTGTGATTGCTGCAAAAGCAGGTTCTTCGGATGCTCTTTATCTCATTGATGTTAAGTCTGGTAATCAAGAAAAAATTCCATTTAAACTAGATGGTGTTTTTACAGCATCATGGAGTCCAGATGGTAATAAGTTAGCTTTTGTTGGTAATGAAGGTGGAGCTAGTGATCTTTATTCGTATGATTTGATATCAAAAGAACTTACTAATCTAACAAATGATGTTTACTCAGATACTGAGCCCTCGTGGAGTTCAGATGGGAAACAGATAGTTTTTGTATCTGATAGAGGCAATAATATTGGAGATAGTGATATTTCTGCAAAAGATATGTTTTCTCACAATTACAGTCAAAAAAATATCTATACAATTAATGTTAATAAAAAGAAGATCACTCAAATAACCGATACTGAATTCAATGAGAATTACCCTATTTTTTCTAATACTAGAAATATGCTTTTTTATACTGCGGATTATCAAGGGACTTGGAATTTATTTCATCATGATTTAGATAGTGGAGAATCAAAAGTCGTAACTAACCTACTCACAGGTTTATTCCAATTAAGCCTAACAAAAGATGATGGGTCCTTAGTATTCTCTGGGTATTCAGGATTAGGTTGGGATATTTATCGTTTAAACAATCCATTAGATCTTGATAAAGTTTCTGTTAAACCTACCAATTACATAGCAAATCGCAAAAGTAATGATATGGAAGAATTAGCAGATTTAAGAAAGCATAAGCGAGAAGGAACTCAGGCAATGACAACAGATTATTCTTCATATATCTTTGCCTATGAGTATGAACATTATAATGATAAAGATTTTGAGCAAGATCCCATATCCTTAAAATCTGATTCAGTATTTATTGGGAATGATGGAGAATACATTCCCCAAGTTTACAAAACCAAATTTAGTTTAGATATTGCACAAGGCTCATATGGATACAATAATGTTTTTGGGCATCAAGGACTGCTTGTTTTTTATTTTAGTGATTTAATGGGTGACCATCAATTATCAGTAGCAATTGAATCCCAGATTTCACTCACAAATAGTGATTATTTTTTGAACTATGCTTACTTGAAAAATAGAGTAGATTATTATTTTACAGTTTTTCATCAAGCTGATTTTTTCTTTGTTGGTGGTTATTATAATCAGTATGGATTCCCAGTAGAACAAACAGCGAGAATGCGACACTATGGACTTGCTACAATGGCATCAAGACCATTTAATCGATTCCATCGAATTGATGCAGGCCTTGTATTTCATAATTTAGATTATAAATTGTTTGAAATAAATTCTTTTGAAAACCAAAATACAATTGTGGATGAAGATGGGTTCGTATCTGCAAATCCAACATTGAGCTATATTTATGATAATTCAGTGTTTGGTTATACTGGCCCTATTGATGGATTCAGGCAGAATACTACAGTCGAATTGAGCCCTGCTATGGGTGGAAAAGGTATCTCTTACCAAAAATTGAAAGTTGACCTTAGAAAATATCACATGATTAATAGAGATTATTCATTAGCAGGACGATTATTCTTTGGGACCAGTACTGGAGAAAATCCTCAAAAATTTTACTTGGGAGGAATGCAAAATTGGCTTTTAGGCACTGGATCAACAAATGGTGTCAATGATGGTGATACAAATGAGGCTAGATGGAGAAATGTAATATTAGATAGTCAAAATAAATCTCTTTTGCAGGATATCTACTTTTCTGAATTTGCTTACCCTCTTAGAGGTGCTAGGTTTTCAGAAAGATTTGGTACTAATGTGGCTCTTGCAAATCTAGAATTTCGTTTTCCATTAATTCAATACTTACAAGTTGGTTTTCCCTTCAAAATGACACTAGGCAACATTCTTGGGCATGTATTTATGGATATTGGAGCGGCTTGGGATGATAAACGAGAATTTGAAGATTTTGCTTATCTGCAAGCAAAATATGGGAATAATTTACCTAATAAATTCTCTCCCTGGGTTCGTTCTGTTGGCTACGGAATTAAGTTACCTATTTTTATGCTATGGCGAATAGAAGCAGCCTATGATTGGACGGACTCTGGATTTTCAAAACCCCAATGGTATTTGTCAATAGGGTATGACTGGTAAATAATTTTCCCCTTTCACCTTGATTCTACAGATAGCCTAATGGAATTTCTTTCTAGTATATGGCTAAAATAAAATCTAAAACCGTTTATCTTTGCTCCGCTTGTGGCAATGATCATCCTAAATGGAATGGTCAGTGTCCATCTTGTAATGAATGGGGAACTCTTAGTGAATATAAAGTCTCCAATAAAAAACATTCTCGAAAAAATGCTTTTGTTAAAGAATCTCAAACTTTGGTGGATGTTCTAACTAACGGAGAGGCTCAGAGAATTTCCGTTGGTATTCCTGAAATGGATCGTGTTCTAGGAGGCGGGGTATTATCTGGATCATTAATTCTATTAGGTGGAAACCCTGGCATTGGTAAATCTACACTTGCTCTACAAATTTTACCCGTTTTTGAAAAACCAGTTCTTTATATTTCAGCTGAAGAGAGTGAAGCTCAAGTTGGTCTGAGGGCAAAACGACTTGGGGTGACATCAGAAAAACTTCATCTATCTTCTGAAAATAATATTGATCTAATTTTAGATCAAGTATCTTTGATTAATCCTGAATTAGTTGTCATTGATTCAATCCAAACTATCTTCAGTGATCAATTAGATTCACTACCGGGATCGGTCTCGCAAATTCGGGAATGTGGGCAACAATTTTTACAGTTGGCAAAGCAACAAGATATAGCGATAATGATGATTGGTCATGTTACCAAAGAAGGAGTGATAGCAGGGCCTAAGATGTTAGAACATATGGTAGATACCGTGCTTTATTTAGAAGGAGATGACAAATATGATCACCGTATCTTACGCTGTGCAAAAAATAGATTTGGAACGACCAATGAAGTTGGGATTTTTCAGATGGAAAATAATGGATTAATTGAAGTTAATAATCCATCAGAATTATTTCTTTCAGAACGCCAAAATAATATTACTGGATCAACGATTTTTCCATCATTGGAGGGAAGTCGACCTATTCTTGTAGAGATTCAGGCTTTGGCCTCTAACGCAAATTTTGGGACACCTCAACGTAATGTAAATGGATTTGATTATAAACGTCTTGCTATGTTACTAGCTGTATTAGAGAAAAGATTAGGAATGCAAACAGGGACAAAAGATGTTTTTATTAATTTAGTTGGTGGTTTAAAAGTAAACGATCCTGCAGCTGACCTTTCGGTTATAGCTGCTATTGCCTCCAGCATTAAAGATAAGTTGATTTCTGATTCAGTCGTTCTAATTGGCGAAGTTGGGCTAGGAGGTGAAGTTCGATCAGTGAGAGGATTAGATGTACGAATTAATGAAGCAAAATCATTAGGATTTAAAAATGTGATTGCACCTAATTCTAATGTCGAGCGACTTAAAAGGCTTGGTAAGTCAATTGACATTATTGGTATATCCAATGTAGTTGAAGTTTTTCAAAAATTGTTTTAATGAAATTTTCGGTTACCTTTCAAGATAAGGACTCGTCTGCTCGTTGTGGTCTTATTGAAACTCATCACAGTAAAATTCAAACTCCAGTTTTTATGCCTGTTGGTACTCAAGGTGTTATAAAAGCTATAGATCCAAAAATTTTAGATGATTTAAATGCTCAGATTGTGCTTTCAAATGCCTATCATCTTTATCTTCGTCCTGGGCATAATCTTATTTATCGTTCTGGCAGTCTTCACAATTTCATGAATTGGAAAAATTCTATATTAACTGATAGCGGTGGATTTCAAGTCTTTTCACTAGCGAGATTAAATAATATTTCGGATGATGGAGTTAAATTTCAATCTCATTTGGATGGCTCCTCTCATTTCTTTAATCCAGAATTATCTATGGAGATTCAACAGCATTTAGGATCAGATATTATTATGGCGTTTGATGAATGCCCTCCAGGGCAGGCAAATAAATCAGATGTTCAAAATGCGGTAAAAAGAACAGCCTTGTGGATTAATAGATGCCAAAAATATTTAGAAAATAACAAATTTTTATATGATTGGATGCAAACACTATTCCCCATTGTTCAAGGAGGCATTTACTCTGACCTAAGAAAAGAAAGTACCCAAGAGTTAATTCCATTCTCTAGTTGTGGAATGGCTATAGGAGGCCTAGCCGTCGGGGAAGAGAAGTCTGCTATGTTTGATACGGTTTCATTAATGGATGAGTTATTGCCAAAAAGACAACCTCGATATCTAATGGGGGTTGGCAGACCAACGGATCTAGTAAGATCTGTGCGGAATGGCATGGACATGTTTGATTGTGTTTTGCCTACTCGTAATGCACGAAATGGACAATTTTTTACTAGTAAAGGAATAATAAATATTGGAAACAAATTACACAAAGAATCTTTTAAGTCATTGGACCCAAATTGTCATTGTTACACATGCAAAAATTTTACATTAGCTTATTTACGTCATTTATATAATATAAAAGAAATGCTTGCCTTTCGCCTAGGTACCATCCATAATTTGACCTACTATATGTCACTAATGAAAACTATTAGAAAAAAAATTGAATCGGGAGTTTTTTTCTCTTGGTCAAATGAGTATTTGAATCAAATGGATAGCTACAAAGGCATGTAAATTGTTTAATCGCTATACTTTACTTCTCATTACAGGATTGATTTTTGGTCAAAGCAATATAAGTTTTGTTAGATTTTACTTAAATGAACATAACTATATATCTGATATTAGATTAATGGCATCAGAAAGATTTGGAGATCCTCATATACAAGTATTTTATAATAATCAAAAACTCCCGATAATTAAAGAATGGGTTGATGAAAAAGGAGAAACAAATAGAAAAGAAGTCCTTGAGTATGATGGTAAAACATTAATAAGGTGTTATTTTTTAAATCTTGATCAGGAGGCAGATAGCTTAATTCAATTTGGAAAAGATGAGCCATGGTCTGAAGAATTTCGCAAATCTTTTGATAACAAAATCAGGAATTACTTTGATGGGCAAGAATCAAAATTTATTCTAAATGAATCCAGCCAAATTGATTTAATTCAATTTAAGAATGTCCAGGGAATGTTGTATGGTGAGATAGATTTTATTTATGATCATTTAGGATTATTAACAGGTGAAGTTTGGCGCTCATTACCAGAGCAACATATAGTGCGGCGGTTTGCTTACGCTGTAAATATGCTCTCAGCCAAAAAAGAAATTTGGGAATATGATTCAAAAGGACAAGAAGTAAGCCATGTCGTATTAATTCAACCTCCAGCTGATCAATTGTACAAAACATTACCTCCTCGATATGCGAATCGTTTGGATGAAATCTCTATAATTTTAGAAGATATTAGAAAACGTGATTTTAAAATTCCTTTTGATGTATTTATTCCAAAAACCGATTATGATCATATGTTATTAACTAATGGAGATAGCCTTATGGTTGAAATTATTGAGCTGGGACAACAAAGGGTCATCTTTAAAATTATCGGTAACTCAGATCAGCTTACCATGCCAATATATCGGGTAAAATCTATTACTTCAAAATATGGAGAACGAATTTTCCCCTAATATTGCATCGGTGTATCTGCATGAGCTAAATTGTTTCATTGAAAACCACATACCATAAGCATAAATGAAGTTATTTAAATACTCAATTATTATTGGGTTTATAATTTTCCAGACTATCTGGTCTCAAACCTATCCCCCACCAACAAATTTAGTAACCGTACCTTCGGCAGGAACTTTGGTTAGAGGAAGCTTTGCTATGCAAATGCGTGTCCAAAAAGGTGGAGGTCTTATAACATCATTAAGAGCGGGTCTTACTGATCGGTTTCAATTCGGATTATCTTATGGCTCTGCAAATTTGATTGGTGATGATAGCTTAATATGGCATCCTAAACCAGAAGCAAGTTTGAAATATAGATTAATTGATGAAACAGAATCGTTTCCAGGGTTATCTATTGGTATAGATACTCAAGGGCAGGGGCAGTTTCATAGTGCTGATTCTTTAATGAGATATGATGTGAAAGCAATGGGCATGTATATCTCCACGAGTAAAAATTGGGTAACACCCTTGGGCAATCTAGGCCTTCATCTAGGTTCTAATTACAATTTTTCTGAGAAAAATGATGGAGATAAAGACCTCAACTATTTTTTTGGTTTAGATATGGAATTCAATCCGGAATTATCCTTCATCTTAGAGTATAATGCAGCACTTAATGAAAATGATATGACAGCAGAAAATTTAGCAATTAATAGAGGTGGTTATCTAAATGCAGCTATCAGATGGACATTTGTTGAGCATCTTCACATTGAAATGGATTTTAACAATTTATTGTTTAATGAAGATAAAGTTGATTATTTCAATAGAGAATTAAAAATTACGTATATTGAATATTTTTAGATAAGCATAGCTCAGATTGGGATTAGATTAATTAACCAAAAGATTCCCATCCAAGAACGAATTACTTATAGATGTCTAAACTAAAGGAAACTCAAAAAACTTCTGAGAAAATTTTCTCTGGAAAACTAATTGATCTATATTTTGATCATGTTGAACTTCCCAATGGTAAATCAAGTACGCGTGAATGGATCAATCATCCAGGAGCTGTTTGTATTGTTCCAATATTACCAGATGGCAATTTATGTCTTATCCGTCAGTATAGATATGGGCCTAGGGATGAATTTATCGAGATTCCAGCTGGTAAATTAGACACCGGTGAAGATCCGCTAGTTTGTGCGAAGAGAGAATTGCAAGAAGAGATTGGATACATTGCCGGAAAACTCACATTTTTAACAAATATTTATCCTGCTATTGGGTTTTCAAATGAAAAGATGTGGATGTATTTAGCTGAAGATTTACAATTGTCAAATCAAAGTCTCGACCAAGATGAATTTTTGGAATTATTTCCTTTATCTTTAGAAGAAGCTATTAATCTTATTAACCAAGGAAAGATCACAGATGTAAAAACGATAATTGGAATATTATGGTTAGATAGATTTCTTTCTTAATTTATAATTACCTATAATGTCACACCTTTCTGAAAAAATTAGATCTAAAGCAATTAAGCTTGGTTTTGACAAAGTTGGTATTACTAAAGCTGACTCAATTACAAAACAAAAAAATGATTTAGAGCGATGGATCAGTAATGATGGTCATGCGAGCATGAAATGGATTGCAGATAGAAAGAGCGAAAGAGGAGATATACACAAATATTTTCCCAGTGCTAAATCAGTAATATCAGTTGCCATGAATTATTATGTTGGGATGGATCAATCTGATATTAATTCCGACTATAAATTTAGTAATTATGCATGGGGAGATGATTATCATGATATCCTTAAAATGCGTCTAATTGAATTATTGGAGTGGTTAAAGGGGGAATGCCCAGAGTTAAAAGGGATAGCATGTGTAGATACTTCACCAATAATGGAAAAAGTTTGGGCACAAAAAGCGGGTATAGGCTGGCAAGGTAAACATACAAATTTGATCACAAAAGATTATGGTAGTTGGTTATTTTTAGGCGAGTTAGTTGTTGATGTATCGTTGAAATATGATTTGCCATTTAAGGAAGATTTATGTGGTACATGCATGGCTTGCATTGAAGCTTGTCCTACTCAGGCATTAACTGAATATAAGATAGATTCAGAAAAATGTATTTCATATAATACTATAGAAAACCGGATCGAATTATTTTCTGATGATACGAAGCTTTCTGGCTGGATTTATGGTTGTGACATATGTCAAGAAGTTTGTCCGTGGAATGATAAATTTAATCAAGTAACAGAAAAAGAATATTTTAAACCACGTTCAGAAATAATTAATTGGGAAAATAGAGATTGGGAAAAATTAGATGAACCAGAATTTCGTAAATTATTTAAAGGATCTGCAGCTAAGCGGACAAAACTTTCTGGATTAAAACGAAATATTAAATTCAATCCGAAAGAAAGGAATCATAAATGAAAAAAGTAGGATTATTATTATCCGGTTGCGGTGTGAATGATGGTGCCGAAATACATGAGTCAGTTATTGCAATGCTGGCTTTAGATAGAGCTGGAGTTGAGATGGAATTAATGGCACCTAATATTGATCAAATGCATGTTATAAATCATTATACAGGTCAAGAGATGGATGAATATCGAAATGTTCTAGTGGAAGCATCGAGAATTGCCCGTGGAAATATTAAAGATATGGCTGAAATATCGGGAAACGATATTGATGCTTTAATAATACCTGGAGGTTTTGGTGTAGCAAAGAATCTATGTGATTATGCCATGGCGGGTTCAGAATGTTCCATTAATCCAGATGTATATAGACTCATTTCTGAATTGCAATTGCTAAATAAACCAATAGGTGCTATTTGTATTGCGCCAGTTATGATGGCCAAAATATTTGGAGAACAAGGTGCATCTGCTAATATGACTATTGGTTTTGATGAAGCGACTTCAAAAGATATTGAATCAATGGGAAGCGTTCATGTTGAATGTAAAGTCTCAGATATGGTAGTAGATGAAGATAACAATCTTGTTTCAACCCCAGCTTATATGGAGGCTCAATCAATTAAAGAGGCCGCTGATGGCATTGAAAAGTTGGTAAAACAAGTTTTATCTATGATTAAATGAAAAAAATAGCTGAATTGGATGATATCCCTATCGGTGGTAGTAAACTAGTCATTATAGATGATATCCCTATTGCTATTTTTAATATAAATGGGAAAATAATAGCTTGGGATAATCGATGTCCCCATAGAGGAGCATCGCTTTCCGATGGTAATATCTCAGATACTGTTATCCAGTGTAAATTTCATTTATGGGAGTTTGATGTTCATACAGCTTGTGCTGTAAATAACTCTTCGATTAAAGTCAGAAAATTCCCTATAAAAATAGACAAAGGTTCTATTTATTTAGGTTTAGAACTATAGTCCTGTTTCAGCTACAGTCTTTTTAACTGCATCTAAGGTCTCATTTAGAGCAGTCTTTTCGTCATCGCGCAGACTAAACTCAAGTATTTGTTCTACTCCCGCAGAGCCAATGACTGTTGGGACGCCAATAAAATATCCGTCAATGCCAAATTCCCCTTCGCAAAGAGAGGCACATGGGATAACCCTTTTTTTATCCTTTAAATAGGACTCTACCATTTCAATAGCAGATTGAGCAGGCGCATAAAATGCAGAACCATTCCCAAATAGTTTTACGATTTCACCTCCTGCAAAGCGAGTACGCTCAACAATTTCATCTAATCGTTTTTCTGGAATAATTGATTCTATTGGTACACCTCCAATAGTTGCTAGCCTTGTTATAGGAACCATAGTGTCTCCATGGCCACCAAGGACCATGCACGTGACGTCTTGAGCTGAATAACCTGTTTCCATTGCAATAAATGCGCGAAAACGTCCACTATCTAAGGCGCCAGCCATTCCAACAACTTGATTTTTGTTAAATCCAGAAACTTTATGAAATGCATATACCATTGCATCTAATGGATTAGAAATAACAATTACAAATGAATTTGGAGCCTGCTTTTTGATATTGGTTGCTACATCTTTCATAATTCCAAGGTTTATATCAAGAAGATCTTCTCGATTCATGCCCGGTTTTCTGGGCATGCCTGCCGTAATAATAAAAACATCAACATTTTTTAAGTCATCCCAGTTTGATGTTCCAGTAATATTACTATCATACCCATCATGAGGTCGCAATTGCATTAGATCTAAAGCTTTTCCTTTTACCATTCCTTCTGCTTTAGGTATATCAAAAATAAAAACATCACCCAATTCTTTTTGAGCAGCAAGAAGAGCCAAATTTCCACCTATTTGTCCTCCACCAATAAGTCCTATTTTAGGCCGAGACATTACAAACCTCTATTTTTAATATGATTAACATTAATTGAAATTAAGCTATCTAAGTATACTATAAATAAAAAACCCTATTTTAGAAAAAAATAGGGTTTTTTATAATTATATAATTGATGATGAATTAGCTCACAACACTTACAATTTTTCTTTTTCTACCTTTACGTGAAAATTTTACTACACCATCAGACGTAGCAAATAATGTATCATCTCCTCCTCGACCAACATTAGTTCCTGGATGAATTTTTGTACCACGTTGTTTCAAAATTATACCACCTGCAAAAATATTTTGTCCATCAGCAACTTTGACACCAAGTCGTTGGGCATTGGAATCACGACCGTTTTTTGAACTACCCATTCCTTTTTTATGAGCCATAATTAATCCTTTTTCTTTTCAGCTTTAGTTTTTGGAGCAGCTTTAGTTTTTGGAGCAGCTTTAGTT
>CETV01020494.1_pt1 | contig 26572 bp, 24 predicted proteins | sample 531451 | NCBI WGS metagenome assembly CETV01 (sample SAMEA2623155, study PRJEB7988) | marine metagenome | isolation source: saline water (ENVO:00002010), including | reverse complement strand
TTAAGTAATTAATAAAAAAATCCAGTGATTCTCAAAAAAAGAGAAATAAAAAACTACACAAACTTATATATTGGTATGAAGATAGCGAATATCAAGTAAGAACTACATTTTTTTTAAAAGGCAGATTTTTCTTTCTCAATTTCACCATAAATGTAAAGAGGAGCTGTCTTTCCTTCTACAACATCTCCAGAAACAACTACCTCAGTAATACCCGAAATACTTGGTATTTCAAACATTGTATCAAGAAGGATACTCTCAATTACAGATCTTAGACCTCTAGCGCCTGTAGAATATAACATTGTCTTTTTAGCTATAGCACTCAATGCATCATCAGAAAATTTCAATTCAACATCTTCCATTCCAAACAACTTCTTATACTGTTTTACAAGAGCATTTTTTGGTTCTATTAATATCCGGACTAAAGATTCTTCATCTAAATCATCTAATGATGCCCAAACAGGCAACCTCCCAACAAACTCTGGTATCAATCCAAATTTAAGTAAATCTTCAGGTTGTAAATCTTTGAGTATTAATCCTGTTTTTCGATCATCTTTATCTCTTATTTCAGCTCCAAAACCCAAAGATCTCTTAGCCCCACGGTCAGAGATAATTTTTTCTAGACCGTCAAAAGCTCCGCCACAAATAAATAATATGTCTGTCGTATCAACTTGAAGAAATTCTTGTTGAGGATGTTTTCTTCCTCCCTGGGGTGGAACAGAAGCAACAGTTCCCTCCATTATTTTCAGTAACGCTTGCTGAACACCTTCACCTGATACATCTCTTGTAATAGATGGATTTTCAGATTTTCTAGTAATCTTATCAACTTCATCAATATAAACTATACCCCTTTGTGCTCTCTCTACATTATAGTCTGCAGCCTGAAGGAGTTTTAGAATTATATTTTCTACATCCTCTCCAACATAACCCGCTTCGGTCAAGGTAGTAGCATCAGCCATTGTAAAAGGGACATCTAGTATTCTTGCCAGCGTTTGAGCCAACAATGTTTTGCCACAACCGGTAGGCCCTAAGAGTATTATGTTAGATTTAGCCAACTCAACATCATCATTCGTACTTTTGTCTTCCAATCTCTTATAATGATTATGAACAGCGACAGATAAGACTCTTTTAGCGGTCTCTTGACCAATTACATAATCTTGTAAAACATCAAAAATTTCCTGAGGCAAAGGAACTAAGCTAGAAGCTTTGGAATCGCTGAGTTTATTTTCTTCCTTAATAATATCCATACACAATTCAACACACTCATCGCATATGAAAACTGTTGGTCCAGCAATTAGTTTTTTGACTTCGTGTTGGCTCTTTCCACAAAAACTGCAGTACAAGGTATTTTTTGAATCGCCACTATCACTAATCTTGCTCATGATTATTCCTTATTAACCTTCATTATCTTTACCTTCAACAACATCTCTATTCTCTACAACCTTATCAATTAATCCGAACTCCTTAGCCTCAATAGCAGTCATAAAGGTGTCTCTGTCTAGCGCCTTTTCAATAGTACTTAGATCTTTGCCAGTATGAGTTACGTATATTTCGTTTAATCTACTTCTTAAAGATAAAATTTCTTGGGCATGTCTTTCAATATCTGAGGCTTGCCCTTGGAAACCACCCGAAGGTTGATGAACCATAATTCTGGAGTTTGGTAAAGATAATCTCTTATTTTTAGTTCCAGAAGCAAGAAGTAAACTTCCCATCGAAGCCGCTTGTCCAATACATAAGGTTGAAATCTCAGGCTTGATATATTGCATAGTATCATAAATAGCTAAACCCGAAGAAACTGTTCCGCCAGGAGAATTGATATACATTGAAATCTCTTTTTTTGGATTTTCTGCTTCTAGATATAGCAATTGAGCTGTAATAATGCTTGCCATATAATCTTCAATAGGGCCCGTAACGAACACTATTCTTTCCCTCAATAGTCTAGAATAAATATCAAAAGCTCTCTCTCCTTTATTAGTTTGCTCTACAACCATAGGAATTAGATTAGCTTCTGTATGTCTTGTTTTATTTATCATTTTCTAACCTGTCTGTTTCATATATGGGTTAATTCTATTAATATGCCAAGAGTTTTATTATAAAGAAAAGTGTATTGATACAGTTTAATATAGTTATTTCAATAATTTACAATAATATCTTATATCACTTTTTTTCTTTATTTTTATCAGACTTTTTTGTATTTTTTTTAGTATTCACCTTCTGTGGAGTATCTTTTTTCGTTTCAAAAAGGTCTTCTCTAGTTATTTTTTTATCTTTTAAATTAACCTTACTAAGAACATAATCCACTACTTTGTCTTCGTAGATAGGAGCAGTAAGACCTCTCATCGCTTCGGCGTTGGTTTGGTAATATTTAATAATTTCATTTTCTTGACCAGGATATCTTTTCATTTCATTTTGGAGAGCAATATTGATATCATTATTATCTAATTCAATTTTATTTAATCTTCCTATCTCCGCAACAAGTAACCCTATTGAAATTCTTTTTTCTGCAATCTCCTTATAATTCTTTTTAATTTGACTTTCCTTCAACTCTAAATCATTTAATGATTTTTTTTGTTCTTCTAGTTGATGTTCTAATTGATGCCACATTTGATCATACTCTTGATCAACAAGGGAATTTGGTAATTCAAAATTATGATTTTTTTCAAGATAGTCAAACAAACCATCTTTAAGTCGAATTCTTGACGCTTGATTAAAATCCTTCTTAATTTGATCGCGAAGAGCATCTTTTAATGTATCTAAGCTTTCTTGGCCGAGTTTCTTAGCTAGATTATCATCAACTTTAGAATTTTTGGGTTCATAAATACCATTAACTTCTACCTCAAAAATAGCATCTTTATTCTCCAAATCCTTATTTTGATAGTTCTCTGGGAATTTTACTTTTATATTTTTTTTATCTCCCTCGGAAGCACCAAGTAACTGTTCCTCAAAATTTCCAATAAATGTTTTCGATCCTAGAATAACATCGGCTTTATCTGCTGCACCCCCTTCAAATTTCTCACCGTCTATTGAGCCCACGTAATTAATATTAAGTCTATCCCACTCCTTAGCCACTCTTTTCTTTTTTGGTTTAGTATAATCTGGATTTTGCTCCGATATATATGCCAAAGCATCATCAATATCTTTTTTCTGAGGTTCTGCTACTGGATTTTCTAATTTTATTTTCTTGAAATCAATAATTTGTATGTCTGGCAAAACTTCACATGACATAGTGTATTCGACGTCTTCCTCACTATTGATAATTTTTTCCATCTCCTTATTCATACTTATTTGAGGAGAGATTGCTGCTCTTAAACCCCTTTCCTCAAGAACAGCTCTAGATGTTTCAGAAACCTTTTCTTCTATGGCCTCAACTGTTACATCTTTTCCATGCATCTTATCTACGTGACTAATTGGAACTTTTCCGGGCCTAAATCCTGAAATCTTAGACTTTGAAGCAATTTCCTTTAATTTTGTTTCACGTAAGGAACTTATTTCTTTGAATTCAATTTGAATTGTAAATTCCCTTTTTAGACCTTTACTTTTTTTTTCTTTAACTTTCATAAATATCTCTCTTAAATTTGGTGCGGGCGGAGGGAGTCGAACCCCCACGCCTTGCGGCACAGGTACCTAAAACCTGCGTGTCTACCAGTTCCACCACGCCCGCAAAAAATACAATCTGTCTAATAACAGTACACTGAAGGAATATCTAGATATAAACTTAATAAATATTCTTTATTTGGTATAAATTCTCATTAAAATATCAGGAATATCATCTTTAATAATTGAAACCATATCTTCAGCAATTAGACCAGGTCCAGTAATTAATCCAATCGAACTATGAATCCATTGTGCCGCACACGCAGCTTTAAAGCTTTTCATACCCTGAGCTGTCAGACCTCCGCAAATTCCTGATAAAACATCTCCTGAACCAGCCGTTGCAAGAAAAGGTGAAGTTTTGTCTGAAATAATTACCTCGCCATCGGACGATGCAATAACTGTATCATTACCTTTTAGGATTACAGTAGATTTACTTCTTATGGCAGCTGACTTTGTTCTTTCTACCTTTGAGCCTTTAAGATTACCGAATATTTTATTAAATTCTCCTTCATGAGGAGTTATTATCACATCAGCTTTTGAGCATTCTAACGCCTTTATAAAATCCTCGGACTCTTCTCCAAAAGAACTTATTGCATCCGCATCAAGAATTAATGAAATTTTATAATTTAGAGCATTTAGAGTTAACTCTTTAGTAAATTTATTTACCCCACATCCAGGCCCAATAATTAGAGAATTAATTTTCTTTTGATCTATAAAATTAAAAAATTCTTCAGAATTATTGATTTCTTTAATCATCACCGAAGTTAGGTGAGTCGCATTAACGTTCAGAGCTTCGCGACTTGAAGATAATGTTACCGCACCTGCTCCTATTCTCAAGGCGGAAATTGCAGCTAATCTTGCAGCTCCTGTTGAGGATTCTGGGCCAGATTGAACTAGAACGTGACCTCTTTTATACTTATGATCGTCTGCCGTTGGCCACTTGAAGTCAGAAATCCAATAATCAGGAGAATTGAGATGAAACATATATCCATTTTCAATCTTAGAAGTAACGCTTGTTGGGATACCTATATCAACTACATGAACGTTTCCTACATATTTCTTTGCTGGTAATAAATAATGACCTAACTTTGGGTATACAAAGGTAATAGTATGATCAGCCTTTATAGCCTCCGGCATTAACAATCCAGTGTTGGTATCAACACCGCTTGGAATATCTAAAGATACAATTAGTTTAGATTCTTTGTTAATTTCTCTAAAAACTTTGACATAATTCTTACTAACTGGTCGGTTAATTCCAACACCAAAAATGGCATCAACGACTAGATCAGCTTCACTAAAAGATATCTCCCCAATATTTTCTAGCTCTGTATCTAAATCTTTAAGCTTTTGCATAACAACATTGTTCAATTCTTTTTTTGAATTTAAAGAAAGAACCCTTATTGAAATTCCTTCTTCCTTAAGATACTTAGCTACTACAAAACCATCACCGCCATTATTTCCAGGACCGCATATGACATAAATTTTCTTATTAAAATTTTTAATTTTAGGAACTATCTCTTTAATGATTATTTTGGCTGATTTTTTTCCAGCGGTTTCCATTAAATCTGAAAGGGAGACTCCTTCATCAACAGCCATTTTATCAATTAGATACGCAGTTTCTTTATTTAATAATAACTTATTCATATATTAACTTTTGATAGATTTTCGTCACCTAATGATAAGATACTAATTTTACCTTTGTTTATTTCTAATTCAGTAATTGAACAATTGGCAGGATTGAAATTAACAACTTTATTGCTATTTAATGCCCAGCCAATAATCGAATTGATGACGACGTAATGACTAAATATGATGCTATCTCCCTTCAATTTTAATAAAGATCTGATGACATCTTCCCTCCAACTACTGTAACTAATGCATGAAGACACTGAAACAGGGTCATTTTCCAATTCTTTCCAAGTTAGAGGTAGTACTCTTTTTAACCATACCACCCTTTTATTTAAATCAGAAATAGGGGACGGCAATTCTGCGAAAGTTTTGTCAATTTCAATATTAAAATCATTTCCAGCTAAAGATATATTTGCTGTTTCTAGGCATCTTTTTAGAGGGCTTGAAATAAAACTTTCTTTTCCAGTAATTATTCTATTTATTTTCTTAGACAGATCTTTGGATTGCTTTTTCCCTGTTTTACTCAATCCAGGGTCTAACGAAGTCCAACCATCCTCCGCTTGAGCGTGTCTAATTAGATAAAACTTGCTCATGAATCTAGAGAAACTATACTTAAGCCCTCATCATTTTGTTTAACTGTACAATCTCTATCCAGACACTCTTCGTTCATCATTATCGTTAGATCTTTCTCATCATGAGTAATGGCTATAAACCTTTTTTTTGTTTCTCTTATACGTCCTATTACAATCCCCATATATGGCCCTTCTTTGCTATTAGCAACCGTATATGTTTCAACTAAAGACTTTCCTTTGGGGTTTTCATCAACTTCTGGTTTTTCCATATTATCTATCTCTTTTTGATATTTTTCTGGATTCTCTCTTTTCCATAAACCTTCAAAGGGTTCACATGAGTAAAGTCCAATTCCATGTTTGGTTGCATAATAACCATTCGAAGTACAAAGACCTTTAGTTCCCTGATTTGCCCTTAATTGGTTCATCATTGTAGCAACTGAATGCATAACATAGTTATTTCCTGCTCCTCCAAAATAAGGGAGTCCTCCAGTAACAGTTAGATTAACATCTCGATTTGAACTTATATTTAAAGCATCCCTTCCGAGCTCAACCATACTTGGGAAACATGAATAAAGATCAAAGAAACTTATCTCGTCAATATCCCACTTGGCCATTTTTAATGCTTTTTTGCCCATAAGATTAATAGCTTTAGATGTATGTAATTCTGGTCTTTCAGTCACATTCCAAACCTCATTAATATCAGCACAACCATGCAAATAAACTCTTTTCTCTTTTGGAACCCCTAGCGAGTTTGCTCTCTCTTCGCTCATCATAATAATTGAGGCTGCCTGATCAACCTCCATAATAGCATTCATGTATTTAGTATAAGGAAACCCTATAAATCTATTGGCCTTTGTAACTTCTGATATCTCTTTTGATGATCTGTGCGTTGGAAACCATGCATTAGGATGTCCTTTAGCGACCTCAGTAAACGGCTCCATTAAATCTCCGAGATATCGTAGATGTTTTTCAATTGAATGGCCTTTTTCTCCTCTTATCGCATTTTCAAAAAGAGGGTAAACGTTTACCGGCAAAAGAATACCATGTTTTATTTCATTCTCTGTTCCCCCAAGTTTCTCATAACCTAAATCTATTCTGTTGCCGCCAGGGCTCTCTCCCCAACCAGTTTTTAGTCCCATTCTTGAAGCTTTTCGCATTGTAGAAAAGCATTCAGCACCTGAAAGTAAAACAATATCTAATTCTCCTTTAGTAATTCTTTCTGCGATAATATTTATTAAATATTGTGGTGTATTACCACCAGTTGATCCATAAAATGTTTTAACGTCCTTAATATCTAGACGATCAGCAAGTGATTTAGGAGGATTTTTATAAATACTAAACGGAGGCCTACGACCAGCCCCTGAATCAAATACAAACCGGACGGTAACTACAGAATCTATATGAGATGAAAGGTCGGCAATAGTGGTGTCTTCCAAAGCTATTTCTGAAGCATCTTTCATTAATTCTATGGGTTCTTTAGCTTCCAGTGGGTTATTGATCTTCTGTGTAACTTGCCCACATCCTACTAAAACAGGTGTTTTAGGTTCTATCATATTCCTTAACCTCTTGTATAATCATATTTAAGAATGAACAGATTCTGTTAGACTCACTATCTGTTGTTGTCATACTTATATATTATCCCAATCATGTTGTTTTATCCAATCTTCGAAATAAGTAGGTTTAATCTTTAGTTTTTTATAAAGATCATTCATATCCACATCCAAAGGAGAGGGTTCCTGTTCATTATACCAACTATAAAAAGCTGCCATACCTCCATAAATCGAAACTTCTTCGTATTCTTCCGACCCTGTAATTAATTTACTCATTGATGCAGCAAAATTTTCAGGTTTGAGACTCGAAAACTTTATTTCTCTTCCAAGAGCATTTGTAAACCTTTGAGCAACCTCATCACCCACTAAAATCTCTGGTCCTCCAACTAGGATTTTATCTTTTCTAAGATCATCGGAAGATAATGCTGCTACCATGAAAGCGGCAACGTCTTCAAGACATATCCATGATATTTTTAAATTAGGATCACATGGGTAAGCAAAAATATTGTGATTAACTATTGAAGGTTTCGACCAGAATCTTAATAAATTATCCATAAAAACTAAAGATCTTATAACCACATAATCCATGCCACTATTTTCTATTGCCTTTTCAATTTGACGTCTTCCATCATGGGCCTCTAAACCATTATCCTTAGGGGCAACATAACAACTAGTATTAAATACTATTTTTCTCACACCCATCTCTGTTGCAGCACTGGTTATATTTAGACCCCATTCTTTTGCAATGTTCTTATCAAAAACGAAAGGTAGATTCATAGCTATTGAATCAACGCCTTTAGAAGCTTCTTTTAGAGTCTCAATGTCGTGCAAATCTGCTTTAATGGTTTCTATATTACTAGTGATCTCATTTTTATACTTTTCAGGATTACGTGTCGCAGCTCTTACATTATATCCTTTTCTAATCAAGGCGTTAATGAGTGGAATACCCTGATCGCTACTCGCTCCATAGACTAAAACTCTATTCATATTTTTACCTTATTTCTAAAAATTATTAACTGCTAATTTTGTCCAAAGAAAATAAACACTATTGTACCTTAAAAAATATTTTACACACTTTACATACTTGTTTAGAGTTTGGATAGAGATATAATTTGGCACAAATTTTGCTTATGTATTAATAAAATCAGGAGATCTTAAATGAAAAAAATAAAGGCAATAATAAAACCTTTTAAACTTGATGAGGTAAGGGATGCTCTACAAGAAGTAGATATAGCAGGTGTTACGGTCACTGAGGCAAAAGGATTTGGAAGACAAAAAGGACACACGGAACTTTACAGGGGTGCAGAATATAACGTAGATTTTCTTCCTAAGATTGTTTTAGATATCGTTGTAGAAGATGATAAATGCGAAAAGGCTTGCGAGGCAATCACAAAATCGGCTTACACTGGGAAAATAGGTGATGGAAAAATATTCATTACAACTGTAGAAGAAGTAATTAGAATAAGGACCGGGGAAACAGGATCGGAAGCAATATAAAAAAAATATATAAAATTATCATAAAATTATAAGGAGGCTAATTATGAAAAAATATGAATATATTTGGTTAGATGGCTATAAACCTGAGCCAATGTTAAGAAGTAAGATCAAGGTTGAAGATAGTGGGAACCCTCCAGATTGGGCTTTTGACGGTTCTTCGACTCAACAAGCAGAAGGCTCTAAATCTGATTGTCTTCTTTTACCGGTTCAAGAATATGAAAGTCCTTTATTTTCAGACTCCTTGGTTATGTGCCAAGTTGAAACTGGTGAACATAAGACTCACCCATCAAACACTAGAGTTGCTGCCGCTGAAGTAGTTACAGACGAGTGGTGGTTTGGATTTGAGCAAGAATATTTCTTTACTGATCAAAACGGTGTCATTCTTGGTTGGGAAGATGGTGTTCCTAGACCTCAAGGAGATTATTATTGTGGCGTGGGTTCAAGTAATGTTCAAGGTAGAGAGATTTCAGAAGCCCATTTAGATGCCTGCTTAGAAGCTGGTATTGAACTCAGTGGAACTAACGCAGAAGTCGCTTTGGGTCAATGGGAATATCAATGTTTTGGAAGAGGCATTAAAGCTGCTGACGATCTATGGATTAGCAGATATCTTCTTCATAAAATTGCGGAAGATTTTGGTGCATCTGTTAATCTTCATCCCAAACCCCAAGAAGGTGACTGGAATGGATCTGGGATGCATACAAATTTTTCAAATAATGAAATGAGATCAAATGGTTCAGAAGAATTATTTAATTCTATTTGCGAAAAATTGGGAAGTGTCCACGACAAAGGTATTGCTGCATATGGATCGGATAATGATAAAAGACTGACAGGCCTTCATGAAACTCAAAAAATTACTGAATTTTCTTATGCTAAATTTGATCGTGGAGCCAGTATACGTATACCTATTTTCACTCTTGAACACAATTGGAATGGATATTTGGAAGATAGAAGACCAGCATCGAATGCTGACCCTTACAAGATTTTAGCTCATTTAGTTGGAACTCTTATTAGTTAACCTTCTAAAAACTGATGCAGATGTTTATTTAAAAAGCTCGTTTTAAAAGACGGGCTTTTTTCTTTTACTCGAATCATACTTATACTCATTAGAACAGATAAAAAATTGATTATATGACTAAAAAAAATAAATACGAAGCATCAGATATTGAAGTTTTAGAAGGCCTTGAACCTGTAAGAAGAAGACCAAGTATGTATATAGGCGGTACCGATAATGCTTCCATGCACCATCTTTTTTCCGAAGTTATGGATAATTCTATGGACGAAGCGGTAGCTAATCACGCTTCATTTATAGAAATTAACCTTTCAAATAATAATGTTGTATCTGTACTAGACAATGGTAGGGGAATTCCTGTTGATCCCCATCCAAATTTCCCAGAAAAATCCGCAGTTGAAGTAATAATGACGACATTACATGCAGGTGGAAAATTTGGAGATAAAATATATCAAACCTCAGGAGGTCTTCATGGTGTGGGTATAAGTGTTGTAAATGCATTGTCGGAGTTCCTAGAGGTCGTCATATATAGAGATAAAAAAGCTTATTATCAGAAATATTCTCGAGGAGAACCTCTTAAGCCAATAAAAATAATAAACAAAAAAACGAATAAAAAAGGAACAAAAATATCTTTCAAGCCCGATATAGAAGTATTCGGAGAAGATAGTATTTTTGATCCTATAAGATTATACAATTTTAGCAGATCTAAATCATACTTATTCGCTGGAGTTGAGATACGCTGGAGTTGTGATAAAGAAATTTCTGATAAATTTAACATCCCGTCAAAAGATAAATTCAAATTTTCAAACGGCTTGATAGATTTCATAAATGATGAAGTAGATAAATCATCTTGTGTGTTAAATGAAATTTTTTCTGGAAAGAAAGAAAAAGATAGAAATAACATATCATTCGAATGGGCAATTAACTGGTCTTTGGGAACAAAGACATTTTTAAATTCTTATTGTAATACAGTCCCTACCCCTCAGGGTGGAACTCATGAAATTGGTTTAAAGGGAGGAATCCTTAAGGCTCTTAAATCTCATGCGGAGAGAACAGGAAATAAGATGGCCTCAAAAATTAACTCAGATGATGTAGGTAGAAATATTATAGGGGCAATTTCAATATTTATACCAGAACCAAAATTTCAAGGTCAAACAAAAGATAGATTATCTAATAAATCAGTTCAAAAGTACGTTGAAAATATTATTAAAGATAGATTTGAACATTGGCTCTCAAATTCACCACAACAAGCGGATAACTTATTATCTTATATTATTGAAATTACAGAAACGAGATTGAGGAGAAGGGAAGAAAAAGAAACAACAAGAAAAAATTCTATCAGAAAACTCCGTTTACCAGGAAAATTGGCTGATTGTTCAGAAAATAACAAAGAAGGTACTGAGATATTTATAGTTGAAGGGGATAGCGCTGGGGGCTCTGCTAAACAAGCTAGAGATAGAATTTATCAGGCTATTCTACCTTTGAGGGGTAAGATTTTGAATGTTGCTAACGCACCAAAGTCAAAGATAAAAGATAACCAACAAATCTCAGACCTAGTTCAAGCATTGGGGTGCGGTTATGGAGATCTTTTTAATGAAGAAAATCTACGTTATGAGAAAATAATCATAATGACAGATGCTGATGTTGATGGTGCACATATTGCTTCTTTACTTATAACTTTCTTTCATGAGGAAATGCCTGAAATAATAAAAAACGGCAAATTATATTTAGCTGTTCCTCCTTTATACAGAATTTCGCAAGGAAAGAAAATCATGTACGCTAGGGATGATTCTCACCGCGAGAAACTAATTAAAGAAAATTTTAATAAAGATAAAAAAATTGAAATCAATAGATTTAAAGGATTAGGGGAAATGATGCCAGCTCAACTTAAAGAAACAACAATGCTCCTTGGTAAAAGAACTTTATTAAGAGTTGTGATACCATTGAGGGGAGAGAGAAAGGCAAAAGAAACAGTAATGAAACTCATGGGCAATAAACCTGAATTAAGATTTGAATTCATAAGAGAAAAAGCTAATCTATAAGATAATCTAGACATATAATTTTTTTTGGAGATCTCAATGACCGAATTTAATAAAATTTCTTTACAAATAAGTGAGGATATAGGAACTATGAAATTTAATGATCCTGATGTCATGAATGCAGTTTCAGCAGATATGCTTGATGGGATTTGGGAATGCCTTAATGAGATTGAAAAACCTGAGTCACCAATAAGATGCCTTATAATTACTGGTGAAGGTAAGGGTTTTTGTGCTGGTGCAAATCTTTCAGGTGTATCTGATAGGTCTAACTCGGGGAGGCAAGATGCGGGTCAAGCTCTTGAAACCAAATACCACCCAATATTACGAAGATTAAGAAACCTCAATACACCATTAGTTACATCTGTAAATGGTGCAGCGGCAGGAGTTGGGATGTCTTTTGCGTTAATGGGAGATTTAGTAATAGCTTCTAAATCGGCTTTTTTTCTGCAGGCTTTTAGAAGGATAGGCCTGGTTCCAGATGGAGGCTCAACTTGGTTGTTACCTAGGCTAGTTGGAAACGCCAGAGCAAAAGAGTTGGCAATTTTGGGTGAAAGGCTAAGCTCTGAAAAAGCACTGGAATGGGGATTAATTAATAGGGTTTGCGAAGATATCAACCTTGAAGAAGAAACTATTAATATTGCGAAGAAACTTTCAAAAGGCCCTATGTCGCTTAGTTTAATTCGTAAAGCATTTTGGGAAAGCTCTGATAACACTTACGAAGAACAATTGAATTTGGAAAGACAATTACAGTTCGAAGCTGGCCAATCAGAAGATTTTAAAGAGGGCGTTAAGGCATTCTTAGAAAAAAGGGACACCAATTTTTCAGGAAAGTAGAAATAAAATTTTCTTAGAAAATGAATAGAGTTCAAATGGAAACTCTAAATGAAAATCCTTTGTAAGTTATCTGATAATCACTTCTAAAACTTTTCAGAGAATTCAACTGGAATTTCTGCTTGCTCTAAAGTGACTGACTCACCACAACCGCAAGCATCGACTTGGTTAGGATTATTAAAAACAAAACCTGAATTTAATGTAGTTTCCTCATAATCCATTTCCGTTCCTAGTAAAAAAAGTATGGCAGAATTATCTATAGAAATAATAACGTCTTCTATTTTTATTACCTCATCATTACTCCCTACATCTTTAATATAATCAAGAGTATAGGCCATTCCCGCGCATCCACCATTTTTTACGCCCAGCCTGATAGCGCTATCTTTTTCTTCAGAATCTTTTAGTAAAAATCTTAATCTTTCTAAAGCCTTAGGTGTGAGGCTAATGAGATTAGTTTTATATATTTCTTTATCCATACTTAATTTCTCTAATACATATTCAGTGCTAATCTTGCTTCATCTGACATCAGACTTATATCCCAAGGTGGATCAAAAACCATTTCTACAACAACATCTTTCACGCCCTCAACATCAAGAATTGCAACCTCTACCCATTTTGGCATTTCTTCAGCAACTGGACAACCTGGGGCAGTTAAAGTCATCCTGATGTTGACCTTATTTCCATCAGAACTGACATCATAGATCAAGCCCAATTCATAAATATCAACAGGTATCTCCGGATCATAGACTGTTTTTAACGCCGAGACTAAGTCTTCTTGTCTAATCAATGACTTTTTTTCTACTTTCTTATCCATTATAGCAACTATTTCACCCTAATTAAATATTTTGATGGCTTTTTCTAAAGAAATAATCAGATTATCTATATCTTCTTTGCTCGTATACATTCCGATTGATGCCCTTGCTGTGGACGTTACCCCTAAAAAATTCATTAAAGGTTGTGCGCAATGATGCCCCGCCCTTATAGCAACACCATAATTATCTATAACGGTCGCAATATCATGTGGATGGGAACCTTCAACTGAAAAAGAAATAATTGGACTAGATACATTCTTATCACCATATAATTTTACGGCCTTCATGTTCGATAAAGACTCATACGCATATGCTGATATATTATGTTCATGTTGAAAGATATCCTCTTTATTTCTTTCAGTAAAATAGTCGATTGCCTCTCCAAGGCCTACCACTTGAACGATATTTGGAGTCCCAGCTTCAAATTTATAAGGAGGATTCCCATAGGAAATTGAGTCTTTACTCACCTCTTTAATCATTTCTCCTCCACCTCTCCACGGTCTCATTTTGTCAAGCAATTCATATTTTGCGTATAAGACCCCTACTCCTGTTGGGCCATAAAGCTTGTGACCTGAAAACACATAAAAATCACAATCTAAATCCCTAATATCTGTTTCTTGATGAGCAATACCCTGGCATCCATCTACCAAAACTAATATCTCTTTGCTGTGGGCAAATTGAATTATCTCTTTGAGAGGTATTATCGAGCCCAAAACGTTAGACATTTGAGTAATAGCTATAATTTTAGTTTTTTTGGTGACTAAATTTCTAACGCTCTCAACAGAAATATTCCCGTTATTATCACTATCAACCCACTTAATATTTATACCTTTTCGCTCTCTAAGAAAGTTCCAAGGCACAATATTTGAGTGGTGTTCCAAAGTTGATAAAATAATCTCATCATCCTTAATAAGATTGGGCTCAGCATAAGAGTAAGCCACCAGATTAATAGCATCAGTAGCGCCCATTGTGAAAACTATTTCTTCTACCCTGTTGGCATTTAAGAAATTTTTTACTTTCTCTCTCGCTCCCTCAAAAGCTTCTGTTGAGGCATTCGATAGAAAATGCAAGCCCCTATGAACATTCGCATAGTCCCTTATCTGAAAATTCCTTATATAATCAATAACTTGAATTGGTTTCTGAGAACTTGCAGCACTATCAAGATAGGTTAAACGATTACCGTTTATAGTTCTTTGTAGAATAGGAAAATCTTCTCTTATTTTATCAATATTAAAGGTCATTGAAAATTTCCAGGTAGGTACTTCTTTAAAATAGAATCATTCGATATATAGCTATCAATAAATGTCTTTATCAAAAAATTCCTAACTTCTTCTTCATTTAAGCCTCTCGTTAACATATAAAATATCTGATTACTGTCTAAAGACCCTATTGTAACTCCATGTTTACAAACAACATTATCATTAAATATTTTCATCTGTGGTTTTGCATTCATGGTTGCATTCTTGGATAACAAAATAGCCTTACAATCTTGTTCGGCGATCGTATTTTTTGTACCTCTTTTAACATCAACTAATGATTGGAATGTGCTAACAGTTTTTTCCCCTAGCACAGCTCTAATACCTGAGGAGCTAGAACAACTAGAACTTCCATGAAAATTTTTTGTCAAAATATCATCATTTGAGTTTTGCCTAGGAATAGATATGCTTTTAAAATCATAAATTGCTTCTTCTTCTTCGAAAAAATTATAACCCTGATACCTTGATGTATCCTTAGGTATAGAAAGATTAGTAATATTGAGACATGAACCTTTTTTAAGATAAGAAATGTTAGTTTCAATAAAAGCTGTTTCGGAAAAATTAACCCTATTTAAAATAAGCTTCGAATTTTTACCTAAGTTAAATTCAACTAATTGATTAATAAATCCCTTTAAACCTGCGTTTATTATTAAAATCTCAGCAGAAACTCCTTCAAAAACATTTATATATATTCTTGGGAGAAACATCCCTTCTTCCGTGGTATCTAAGAAGATAACAATTGGTCTTTTTTGTGAGTTTTTAATATCTATAACTTTAAATTGCGATGAAAGTGCAAGATTAAGGTTAATTATTGCTTCATTCTTTACGTAATTTTGAGGTTTCACATAATCATTAGAATTTATTTTAGAAAAATCTAAATCCAGAATCTCTGCATCCTGATCATGGTCTTTCTTTAATCTAAAAGTTACATCCAAAATATCTTGAGAAAGAAATTTATTTAGTTTTGAAAAACCCGTGTACTTCCAATCCTCAATCCGTTTGTTGGGCAACCCCAAATCAAGGAATCTTTCGTAAGAACTTTCCCTTTCAGAAAAAAGAAGGTCTTTTTCAGAAAAAACATTTTTTATATTTTTATTTATATTTTCAGACATTATCTTGAAATCCTTCAAAACCATTTTTTTCAATTAAATCTGCAACTTCTGTTCCACCAGTAAAAACAATTTTTCCATTTATTAGGATGTGAATCTTGTTGGGTTGAATTTTTTCCAACATTTTTTTGTAATGTGTAATAACTAATAATGAGTTTTCATTACTTTTTATACCGTTAATTCCTTCAGATACTACATTTAGTGCATCAACATCCAAACCAGAATCGGTTTCATCTAGAACTGATAATACTGGATCTAAAATTAGCAATTGCAAAGCTTCATTCCTTTTTTTCTCCCCTCCAGAAAAACCAACATTAAATTGTCTTTTTAATTCATCATCTTCTATACCCAGAATCTTAGCTTTTTCTTTAACAAGTTTGAGAAAATCTGAAGGTTTAAGGGGTTCTAGACCTTTGGTTTTTCTATTGCATTCACTAATAGTTTTCAAAAAATTCATTATGGAAACACCAGGAATTTCAATTGGGTATTGAAATGCTAAAAAAAGTCCTAAATTAGATCTTTCATTAGGTGGCAAGTTAATCAAATTCTTATCACAAAATTCAATTGAACCTGAGGTTATATTGTAGCCATCATTGCCTGCCAAAATATTTGAAAGAGTGGACTTTCCTGAGCCGTTAGGGCCCATTATAGCGTGAACTTCGCCCCTATTTATTTCCAAGTTGAGATTTCTGAGAATTTTATTTCCTTCAATCTCAACGTTTAAATTTTTTATTTTTAATAAAGTATTATTCATCCTACGCTTCCTTCTAGACTTATACTTAGTAATTTTTGAGCCTCTACAGCAAATTCCATAGGTAATTTTTGTAAAACCTCTCTACAAAAACCGTTTACAATTAGAGAAATTGCCTCTTCTTCGTCTAAACCTCTTTGCAGACAATAAAAAAGTTGGTCTTCGGAAATTTTAGATGATGTAGCTTCGTGCTCAATTACAGAAGTATTGTTCTTCGATTCTATGTAAGGGATAGTTGACGCTGAACAAGTATTAGTCAATAAAAGGGAATCGCATTGTGTAAAATTCCTTGAGTGATTTGATTTGGGATGAATGTTTACTAATCCACGGTAAGTGTTAGATGAATTTCCAGCTGAAACACCCTTGGATATTATCCGACTTGAAGTATTTTTACCAAGATGCAGCATTTTTGTTCCGCTATCAACTTGCTGAAAATTATTCGAAATAGCGACAGAATAGAATTCACCTGAAGAGTTATTTCCTCTCAATATACAACTTGGATATTTCCAAGTAATTGCTGAACCTGTTTCAACTTGTGTCCAAGAAATCTTAGAATTATCTTCTCTACAATCTCCTCTTTTAGTAACAAAATTATAGACCCCGCCTCTTCCATTTTCATCTCCGGGATACCAATTCTGTACTGTAGAATATTTAATTTCTGCACTTTCAAGAGCTATAAGTTCAACCACAGCAGCGTGAAGTTGGTGTTCGTCCCTCATAGGAGCTGTGCAACCCTCCAAGTAGCTAACGTATGAACCTTTATCTGCAATTAATAAAGTTCTTTCAAACTGTCCTGTGCCGGATGCATTTATTCTAAAATAAGTAGATAATTCCATAGGACAACGAACTCCTGAAGGTATATAAACAAAGCTTCCATCAGAAAATACGGCGGAGTTGAGGGTAGCAAAATAATTATCTGAGGGAGGAACTACAGTTCCTAGATATTGCCTTATCAATTCAGGATGGTTTACAACAGCCTCTGAAAATGAACAAAAAATTATCCCATCTTCCATAAGTCTTTCTTTAAAGGTCGTTCCTACAGAAACACTATCGAAAACCGCGTCAACGGCAACACCAGCAAGCCATTCTTGTTCCTTTAGAGGAATACCCAACTTATTATAAGTTTCAATTAATTTTGGATCTACCTCGTCTAAGCTTTTGGGTTTATCCATTTCTTTCGGTGAAGAAAAGTAGTAAGAATCCTGATAATTTATCTTTGGGTATCTAACGCTTGCCCATTCTGGCTCTTCCATAGTCAGCCACCTTTCATATGCATTTAATCTCCACTCAAGAAGCCATTCTGGTTCATTTTTTTTATTAGATATAAAATGAATTGTCTCTTTATTCAGTCCCTTCGGCGCAAACTCGGTTTCGATCTCGGTTTGAAAACCAAATTCGTAAGAATTACTAAGTTCTTCTTTTTTTAATTTTTTTTTCTCTTTATCCATGACATCAAATGTTATTAATTACGAATTTGCGATTCTAAATATTCACAAACTTTATCTATATGATTTGGTTTGCTTCCCCAGCCAAGGCTTACCCGTATTGCATTATGTATTAAATCGGGTTTTATACCCATAGCCTTTAACACATGACTTTCTGAGACCTTACCTGAACTACATGCCGAACCAGAACTCACTGAAAAACCGCCGAGATCAAGCTTCATAATCATCGTTTCAGCTTTATTTTCCTTAAATGCGAAATAAGAAGTATTGGAAAGCCTTTTTTCATTCTTAGAAAATATTTCTGCTCCTATCTCAGTGACTCTTCTCTCAAATTCATCTCTTAATTGATTTATTCTTTTATCCTCTTCTTCATTGAAATGGCTAACTTTTGCAGCTTCGCCAAATGCCGAAATACCTAGAACATTCTGAGTGCCGCCTCTAATATTGAATTCTTGACCTCCTCCAGATATTCTTGGTTTTATTTTAATTTCTGATTTAAATATGAGAGCTCCTGTTCCAGAAATACCGCCAATCTTGTGCGAAGAGATTGACATAATATCTACATCCAAATCATCAAAATCTACTTCTAATTTTCCTAGCGCTTGCACAGCATCACAAAAAATAATTCCACCATAATCATGAACAATTTTCGAAATTTTCTTTATGGGTTGTATAACGCCAGTCTCATTATTCGCCATCATAACAGCAACTGTACAAGGTCCATTTTTCATTAATTTTTCTAAGTTATTGAGATCAACCACACCATTAGAATTAATTTTTATTTCTTCTATAATAGAATAAGATTTACCAGCGGTATCATGAACTGCAATATGCTCAGTAGGATTAATCAGTATTCGATCTGAACTTTGGTTAAGAGCTATATCTATTGCCTCTGTACCTCCGCTAGTAAATACAATGTTTTCACTTTTACTATTAATAAGTTTCGCAAGATTTTGTCTTGAATTATTTATTAGCGTGTTTGCACTTCTACCCTCACTATGAACTGAAGATGGGTTTCCATAATTCTTTAGTATTTCTTCAAATGAAATAATAACCTCATCTCTAATTAATGAAGTGGCATTATAATCAAGGTAAATTCGAGAATCATTAAGCATCAATATAACCTGAATATGGCCTTGGTAATGATGACCTCCCTAAAACCTTACCTTCAATAATATCTTCAAGAGATATTTGTCCTAAAAATAATTCAATCTGCCTTCCTAGTTCGTCCCATAGATCGTGTGTTAAGCATCTTCCTGATACACCGGTACAAGAACCTTTCGCGAGAGTGCATGCTTTTGCCTCAATCTTACCTTCTATAGCTTCAATGACATCTACGATTCTAATCTCGCTAGGAGATTGAGATAATTTATAACCACCATTTGGGCCTCTAATTCCTGTAACAAATCTTGCGTGGCTAAGGATCATAAGTATTTGCTCTAAATATTTAGACGAAATTTTTTGGGTTTCCGAAATATGAGAGATTTTCACTAAATTCCCTTTTTTGGCTAAAGCTAATTCTGTCAAAGCGAGAACCGCATACCTTCCTTTTGCTGTAAGTTTCATTTTTCACCTAATTTTTTATTAATTTTTTATAAAAATTACCGAGTCTTGCTAAAAACATCTATGATTTATCTATAGGATTTATTATTCTTGACTAAATTTGTCAAGAAATAGATTTTATATTAGCTATATCAGTGTTTTATACCTTTTTTAATTAATAAGAAATTAAATATGCCAGAAATTATATATAGCGGTCCTGAAGGAAGATTAGAAGGAAGAGTTAATGTCGTTGAGGGAAAACGTTCTCCGGTAGCAATGATCCTTCATCCTCTTCCACAATTTGGTGGGAATATGAATAATCCTATCATCTACAACCTTTATCAAACTTTTATAAAAAAAGGATTCTCTGTTCTACGATTTAATTTCAGAGGAGTAGGAAAAAGTCAGGGTGATTTTGATCACGGTATAGGGGAATTATCTGATGCTGCTGCCTCGCTTGACTGGATCCAATCACAGGTTTCAGATTCAAAGGGTTGTTGGGTAGCTGGATATTCATTTGGAGCTTGGATAGCAATGCAGTTATTAATGAGAAGACCTGAAATAGAAGGATTTATATCAATTTCTCCGCCTGCAAATATGTACGATTTTAATTTTCTGGCTCCTTGTCCATCATCAGGGATTATACTCCATGGGGAGGAGGATAAAGTTGTTCCCAAAGAAGATATAGTTAGATTAGTAGAAAAACTTCAATTACAAAGAAATATAGAAGTTGATTATAAAAGTATAAGCGGGGCAAATCATTTTTTTGAGAATAAGACAGATAAACTTATTAACCAGGTAAACAAATATCTTGATTCAAGATTAGTTGGACCTGATATATAGTAATATATACTGAGACAATCTTTAGATATGTACAAATTTAAATCAGACTTCTTAAGATTCATTTATGATAGAGGCTATATATATCAGATAAGTGACGAAGAAGCTTTAGATGAAGTTTTTTTTAAAGGAAAAGTCACTGCATATATAGGATTTGATTGCACCGCGCCGAATCTTCATATCGGATCATTAATGCAAATAATGTTGCTGAAACATCTTCAAGATTTTGGACATAAACCTATAGCCTTAATTGGAGGAGCAACTAGTAAGGTTGGTGACCCTTCCCTAAAAGATAAATCCAGAAAGATTCTTTCAAAAGAAGAGGTGGATAGGAATATTAAAGGAATAAAAAAAATCTTTGATAAATTTTTGAATACAAAAAAGGGAAAAATTAAGATTCTAAATAACGATGATTGGTTGGGTAGTCTGAATTATATTGATTTTCTTAGAAAAGTCGGAAGTAATTTTTCGGTCAACAAGATGTTATCCTTTGACTCGGTAAAGCTAAGATTAGAGAGAGAACAACCTCTGTCTTTCTTAGAATTTAATTATATGGTCATGCAAGGTTATGATTTCTTTGAATTGAATAAAAAACATAATTGTACCTTACAGATGGGTGGATCTGATCAATGGGGAAATATTGTATGCGGAATTGATCTTGCTAGAAGGCTATCTGGAACTAATCTGTATGGGCTAACCACCCCATTACTTACAACGTCATCAGGTGAAAAGATGGGTAAAACTGAAAAGGGAGCTGTATGGTTGAGTTATGATGAAGATAATAGCGATTTCTCAACACATCCAAGAGATTTTTGGAATTACTGGCGTGATAAGACAGAAAATGAATCCGTAGGAAAACTGATGAGATTATTCACAAATTTACCTTTAAAGGAAATTGAAGAATATGAAAAATTGCAAAATGAGGAAATTGAAATTTCAAAAGAAGTACTTGCGACAAACATTACTGAAATGGTTCACGGGAAGGATTCGGAATGGGATAGTGTTGCCGAATTTATTCTTAAGAAAAATGAATTAGATAAGGGTATTGGTTTATTGGCGCTTTTATCTAATAATTATACAGAATTAACCTCATCAAATAGCGAATCAAGAAGATTTGTTAAATCTAATGCAGTTAAAATTAATGACAAATTGATATCCGACGAAAAGTATGTTGTAACCTTAAAAGATTTTGAAAGTCAAAACGTCATAAAGATTTCACTTGGAAAAAAGAAACACATATTAGTTAAATTAACCTAAATAATTATTCGACGGAGAAATAAATGCCTAAAACGTTAAAGATTGGCGACAAAATTCCAAAATTTTCCCTTAATTTATCTAATGACACAATTATTAACTCTAAAAACTTAATTGGTAACACGTATGTCATATATTTTTATCCAAAAGATAATACTCCGGGATGTACTAATGAAGCAAAGGATTTTAGTAGCTTATTCAAAGATTTTAAGAATTTGAATGTTGAAATAATTGGAATATCTAAAGATAGCATTAAAACTCACCAAAATTTTATTGAAAAACATAAACTTAAAATCAAATTGGGCTCGGATCAGGAAGGAAAAGTTATTGAGAAATTTGGTGTTTGGGTCGAAAAAAAGATGTATGGAAGAATTTATATGGGTGTAGAAAGATCATCCTTCCTAATAAGTGACAAGGGTAAAATTGAGAATATATGGCGTAAAGTTAAAGTTAAAGGCCACGCAAAGGAAGTTTATGAGAGAATAAGCTGTTAATTTGACTCTTTTCTTTGAACCTTTTGCGATAAGGCTACACTCAAAAAATTATCTATGTTGCCATCGAGCACTTCTTGAGGATTTGTATTCTCCAATTCTGTTCTTAAATCTTTTACTAGTTGATATGGCTGTAAAACATAAGATCTGATCTGATGCCCCCAGCCTATCTCTGACTTTTTATCTATTATTTTTTGAGATTCCTCTTCTTTTTTTTGCAATTCGAGCTCATAAATCCGAGCTCTTAGCATAGACCAAGCGGTGCTTCGGTTCTTATGTTGGGATCTTTGAGATTGGCATTGAACCACTATATTGCTAGGAAGATGAGTAATTCTGACAGCACTATCCGTAGTGTTGACGTGTTGCCCTCCAGCTCCAGAGGATCTATATGTATCAATCCTACAATCATTCTCTTTTATATCAATTGATATATCGTCATCAACTTCGGGGTAGACCCATACACTCGCAAAACTCGTATGTCTTCTTTTTTGAGAATCAAATGGAGATATTCTTACTAATCTATGTATGCCAGATTCAGTCTTTAACCAACCATAAGCATTTTTTCCGGTAACTTTGATAGTGCCGCTTTTAATTCCTGCCTCTTCTCCATCCGCTCTTTCAACAATTTCAATACTATAATTCTTTGTTTCAGACCAACGTACATACATTCTCATTAAAATCTCTGCCCAATCCTGACTTTCGGTACCGCCTGCTCCTGGATGAAATTCTACAAAAGCAGAATTTTCATCTGCCTCTCCAGATAGAAGTGTTTCTGTGCTAAGAATATTGGCCTTAGAAGAAAGGTCTTTAAGGAATTCAATTGATTCATTAATGATCTCTTCTTCTTTTTCTTCTTCTCCAAGCTTAATTAATTCGAGCAAATCACTTAACTTCTTTTCAATATCGTTACATTTATCGATTGAATCTTGGAGGTGAGACTTCTCCTGCATTAACTTTTTAGCTTTTTCTTGGTTATCCCAGATATTACCTTCTTCAGTAATTGAATCTAATTCTTCCAATCTTTTTAGTGATTTATCCCAGTCAAAGATACCTCCTAAACAAACCTATAGATTCGTTAATTTCTTCAATTATTTTCAAAACTTCTTTCTTCATCTTCAAAGACCTTACGTTATTAGTTAAAATACTCATTTATAGCATCTATAAATGTATATGAAATCCTTGTTAACCAATTTCTACTTAATAAATTTTTTCTATCATTCTCATTTGTAACAAATCCAAGTTCCACTAAAATACTTGGAAAATATGCTGATTTAAGAACAGCAAAACCCGCGTATCTTTGCGCCCTTTTCAGTAATCTGGTTCTTTCTGAAACCTTATCAACCAGTATACTTGCAAACTTAGTAGAGCGGAGTTGGCTTTCTTTCAAGGCGCTAGTTATATAATAATTTTCTTTTAAACCTTTTGCATTTTTTAGATTTATCCCCCTTATTTTATGTTCCCTAGAAATTAAATATAAACTATCTTCTCGTTTGGCTAATTTTTCTGATTCCCTATCTATTCCTTTTTTGGACAACGTATAAACGGAGAAACCTTTAACATCATTATTTCTTGATGCATCAGCATGAATTGAAATAAATAAATCTGCACTTTTCGTATTAGCAAAATCTACTCTTTGGCTCAGAGGAACAAATGAGTCATCTTCCCTAGTCAAGAAAACTCTATATTTTGGATTTTTTTGTAAATTTTGCTTTAATATGGAAGAAAATCTCAAAACTACATCTTTTTCATTAAATTGCCCGGGGTATGATGTTCCGGGATCCTTTCCTCCATGCCCAGGATCAATAACTATTGTAATTTTCCTTTTTGATTTCTTAGAGGTAACAACTAAGTCTTTTTTTTCTATAATACTTTTTTTGTTCTTTTTTGACACGATTCTGGACTCATCAACATTTAAGTCAAAACTCAATCTTCTTTTTGATCCTGAGCTAGGCTTAAGGATTTTCACCCCTTTTACATTGACGGAATAATTTAAATCGAAAACAATCCTCGAAACTTCATCATAAGGCGATCCAAACCTAACGTCATTAATTACTCCCTTGGGTCTAGGAAATGAAAATTTCTTATCATAAACAACATTCTCAAGATCTATTACAAATCTGTTAGGGTTACCTAGGGTCAAGTATTCATATTTTATATGATCATTTAAATCTACAACGACTCTTACCCCGCCCTCAATGTCAGCAAATCTAATTTTAGATACAACTACAGGTTCTTTTGAATATGCTTCAAAAGCTATAAAGATGAAGAATAATACAAATAAAGTTAAAAAATATTTATTGGAAACCCGCATTTTCCCTAACTATTACAATAGAAGCTTGTCAAATTCTAGTGAATAAATATATAAGGAGTCGAAGCATTAATTAAATAAATTAATTTTTGCAAATAAATTTAACTTTGGGATGAAGTTGTAGCATCAATTTTATCCTTTTAAGAAACAGAGAACAAATTGGAATATTATGTAAGAAATAAATTTTTGTATACTGATATGAGTATTAAATTGTCTAGTTGTATTCCAATTTTGGGAGAACAATTAGATGTCAAACGAAATACTAATAGATGCAGCTCGTCAAGAAGAAACGAGAGTTGCTATAGTCAAAAACAAAAGATTAGAAGATTATGATTACGAGTTTAGCTCAAGAAGACCGATACGGGGAAATATTTACCTCGCCAAGGTAATAAGAGTTGAACCTTCTCTTCAAGCAGCATTCTTAGAATACGGAGGAAATCGTAATGCGTTTCTTCCTTTTTCCGAAATAAGCTCAGATTATTATCAGATACCTGTAGCGGATAAGAAAAAATTAAAAGATTTAGAGAAGAATAATTCTTTAAGAGATCTTGAAGAAGGCGAAATATCTGAAAATCATACATCAATTGATAATATAGCTGGAGACACGTTAGAAGAAAGTAAGGTAAAAAGAGAAAAACCCTATAAAGTTAAATATAAGATTCAAGAAGTAATAAAAAAACATCAAATAGTACTTATACAAATTGTAAAAGAAGAAAGAGGAAATAAGGGAGCCGCTGCAACCACATATATATCTATTCCAGGAAGATATTGTGTTCTTATGCCCAACAGCGGCAGAGGTGGTGGAATAAGTAGAAGAATAAACAATTCTCAAGAAAGGAAAAAAATTAAAAAGATCCTTGAAAAATTAACTATACCTAATGACATGGGGTTAATAATAAGAACAGCTGGGGGCGATACTACACAATCAGAAATAAGAAAAGATTATAATTACTTAATAAAAGCATGGAATAAAATTAGAGAAGAAACACTCTCTGCAAAAGCTCCTAATATAATTTACGAGGATGGGAATATAATAAAAAAAACTATAAGAGACTCTTACACTAAGGAAATCGACAGAATATACATAGACGGTGATGAAAAATACAAAATAGCAAAAAGCTTTATGAAAATGATAATGCCCAGTCATGCAGTAAAAGTACAGAAATGGAAAGAAAACGCCCCTATATTTCAAAAGGACAAAATTGAAGAACAGTTGAATTCTATATTTTCTGAGAAAGTCAATTTGAAGTCTGGAGGATCTTTAGTTATTAACCAGACAGAGGCATTAGTAGCAATAGACGTTAACTCAGGCACTTCTAAGAAGGACTATAATATTGAGGACACAGCTGTAAGGACAAATCAAGAAGCAGCTCAGGAAATAGCAAGGCAATTACGTCTTAGGGATATGGCTGGACTTATTGTTATCGATTTTATCGATATGGAAAAGTTTAAAAATAGAAGTTTAATTGAAAAAAAATTAAAAGAATCGCTTAAGTCTGATAGGTCAAAAATCCAAGTTGGAAGGATAAGTTCTTTTGGTTTATTGGAGATGTCTCGCCAAAGAATAAGGTCAAGTGTTCAAGAAGAAAATTATGATGTTTGCCCTACATGTAATGGCTCTGGTTCTTTAAGATCAATGGAATCAATTTCTTTAGAATTTTTTAGAAATTTAAGTAAAGCAGTTAAAGATGAAAGAGCGACAAAAGCAAATGTAGAAATACCCTTGGATCTATTAAATTTTATTATAAATGGAAAAAGAGAACAGCTTTCTGATCTAGAAAAGGAAAACAAAATTTCAATAAATCTGAAAGCTAATAATGCACTTAGAGGTGAAGAAAAAAATATAACCCTCTATGATAGCAAACTTAACAAGCTGGCTTTGAAAAAGAATGATGAAATAAGAAAAAATAATAGAAACAGAAAAAAACCTGAGAAATCTCAAATTAAAGAAAAGACTAAAACTGAAGGAAAGAAAACGATCATAAAAGAAAAAGATTCATCCAAAACAAAAAGTAATAAAAACAAAGATATAAGAAAGGAAACAAA
>CETV01048617.1_pt1 | contig 27808 bp, 25 predicted proteins | sample 531451 | NCBI WGS metagenome assembly CETV01 (sample SAMEA2623155, study PRJEB7988) | marine metagenome | isolation source: saline water (ENVO:00002010), including | reverse complement strand
CCATTTCCATCCATAATTATAGCTACATGAAAAGGTTTTTTATTTTTATTATTTTCATTTAAAATTGAATCAGACATAGGCTATCTACACTTGTTGAATTTCATTCTCTTTAGTATTTAATATCCCATCCACTTTTTTTATATACTCGTCTGTAATTTCTTGAACCTCTTCAGAAAAATCTGTCGCTTCATCTTTGCCTAGATTATTTTCCTTTACCATTTTTTTTATTGAGTCCATTCCATCTCTGCGGATATTTCTTATGGCGATCTTACAATGTTCAGCATATTTCCCGGCAATCTTAGATAGCTCGGCTCTTCTCTCTTCGTTTAATTCAGGAATGGGTATCCTTATAAGTTCACCATCTACTTGAGGGTTTAAACCTAATTCTGCCTCATGAATAGATTTCTCCACTGCGATAACTAACCCCTTATCCCAAACTTGAATGGATATGGTTCTTGATTCAGGTATTGATATACTACCTAACTGATCAATTGGCATTTTTTGACCATAAGCATCTACTAAGATTCCATCTATCATACTCGCTGAAGCTCTACCCGTTCTAAGCCCAGAAAATTCATTATTTAATGAATTCATAGAACCATCCATTCTCCTTCTTAAATCTTCTCTGTCTAATTCATTCATTTTAAAGCCTTTAACTTGTTACTATTGAACTATTTCCTTTCCCTTCTATTATATCCACAAATGAATTTTCTTCATTAATTGAAAAAACCACTATAGGAATGTCATTTTCTCTAGCTAATGAAACTGCTGCGGAATCTATCACTCTTAAATTTCTAGTTAAAACCTCGTGAAAAGAAATTTTTTCAAATTTCACAGCATCATCATATTTTTTTGGATCTTTATCATAAATGCCATTTACGAGAGTTCCTTTGAAAATTACATCACAAGACATTTCGCTTGCGCGTAATGCTGCTGCAGTATCAGTGGTGAAATAAGGATTTCCCGTTCCAGCTGCAAAAATTACAACTCTATTCTTTTCCATATGCCTAATTGCTCTTCGTCTCGAGTAAGACTCACAAATCTCAGTCATAGTTATTGCAGATTGAACTCGGCTTTCTACACCAATTCTTTCTAAAGAATTTTGCATTGCTAAAGAGTTCATTACTGTTCCAAGCATACCCATATAATCTGCGCTTGCTCTATCCATGCCCTCTGCAGCAGCAGAAAGACCTCTAAAAATATTGCCTGCTCCAATAACAAGGCAGACCTGAACCCCTAAATTAAATACTTGAGAAACTTCTCTAGCTACTCTATCTACAGTTACTACATCTATTCCGAATAGATTTTCCCCCATAAGAGACTCACCAGAAATCTTTAAAAGAATTCGCTTGTAGCGATCTTTTGTCATTATTTCCTCAATTCCATAAAAAACTCTTCGTAAGATAATACAAAATTAAACAATATATTCCTAATTAATAATAATCTTAAGACAACAAGGAACTAACTTCTTCGGAAAAACCTTCTTCACTTTTTACTAGGCCCTCTCCTAGCTCCATCCTTACAAATTCTTTTATTGTTACTGGAGAATCTAATGAATTCAGAACAGATTCAATCTTACTTTCACCATCAATAACAAAGGTTTGTTTCAATAAAACATTTTCTTCGTAAAATTTTCTTAATCTTCCTTCTGTCATCTTCTCAACTATATCTTCTGATTTTCCACTAGATTTCGCCTCTTCCGATAAAACTTTTTTCTCTCTTTCCAAAATTTCTGCTGGAATCTCATTTATATCAATGGAGATAGGATTAGTTGCGGCAACATGCATAGCTATTTTTTTTCCTAAATCTTTTAATTTTTCTCTATCAGAATTAGATTCTAAACTAACCAAAACACCTATCTTACCCATACCTTCACAAACTTGATTGTGAACGTAAGAGACTATTAATCCTTTTTCATTTTTAATTTTTTTCATTCTCCTTAGATTAATTTTTTCTCCTACGGATACTATCTTTTCCGTAATAAAATCCTCAACACTTAATTCCTTACCCTTAATTTTTTTTGATTTCATATCTTCTAAATCTTCACTGAGAAGAGATATTTTTGTGAGTGTTGCTACTATACTTTGAAAATCTTCGTTTCTAGCAACAAAATCTGTCTCTGAATTAATTTCAACTATTGAAGCAAAATCCTCGTCAAGAATTAGAGAAATTAATCCTTCAGAGGCAATTCTTCCATCTTTTTTTGTTGCTTTTGCAATTCCTTGTGTTCTTAACCAATCAATAGATGCTTCTATGTCTCCATTATTTTCTTTTAAAGCGGTCTTACAATCCATCATACCTACACCAGTTTTTTCTCTCAGTTGCTTCACTAAGTTGGCCGTAATTTCGGACATATTTAAATCTCCATTTTAACTTTCTGTATTTTTCTCTTTAGGATTTTTTTTGACCTTTGTGGTGGTTTTTTTTGGGGTCATAGTTTTATTGGATATGTTTTTTGAACTCTTTTCTGATTCTGTTTCTCCGGGATTAGCCTTAGAGATGCCTTTTGATTTCTCCACTTTTATTTCTTCATTATCTTTTTGTGTTTCAGTAACCTGTTTTTCTTTCACTTCTACATTAGTTGTCTCATCTTCTTTAGAGCTTACTTTTTCTTCAGATTGGATAGAAAGACCATCAATTGCCGCACGAGCAACTAAATCACAATAAAGCTTTATACATTTTGCTGAATCATCATTTCCTGGAACTGGATAATCTATTCCTTCTGGATCACTATTTGAATCTATTATAGCTGCAATTGGTATCTTTAGTTTAATGCCCTCTTTGATCGCTATATCCTCTTTTACTGTATCAATAACAAATATCAAATCGGGTAGCCCTCCCATATCCTTGATACCGCCTATGGATCTTTCTAATTTATCTCTTTCTCTTGTCAGTTTGAGTAATTCTTTTTTAGTTAAACCAGCTAAATCAATATTATCTAAGGTTTCTTGAATTGATTTCAGCCTGGATATAGTATTTGAGATAGTCTTCCAATTAGTTAGAGTACCCCCCAACCACCTATGGTTTACATAATATTGTGCGCAAGAAGAGGCTGTCTCCGAAATAACCTCTGAAGCTTGTCTTTTTGTTCCTACAAAAAGTACTCTTCCTCCAGACTTTGTGACTTCCCTAACTGCTAAAAGCGCATTATGCATCATAGGAATAGTTTGCGACAGATCTAAAATATGAATGTTATTGCGTTCTCCAAAAATAAATTGTTCCATTTTTGGATTCCATCTATGCGTTTGATGTCCAAAATGCGCTCCAACTTCAAGAAATTCTTCTATAGAATATTCTGGTAATGCCAATTCATCCTCCATCTCCAGTTCTACCTCCACGAACTTTACCTAAGGGCACCGGATTACCTGGAAAAGCTATGTTCGTGTGTGTGATGAAAATGGTATAAGGGTAATAAATAAAAACTTCAATAAAAATTGTTATATTTCTTCTATTTTTGATACACCATCAATATTCTTAATTGACTCAATTATTGAAGAATTTATCAAAAAATTCTTACCTAAGCTAAGCTCAGTTTCAAAATTATTATCATTGTCAAGAAATAAACATATCGAAATTTCTGTATCACCTTCTTGAATTAGATTTTCTTTAATAGAAACAATCGCATCAGATTTATCAATATAAACTCTCAAATATGCATATTTTTCTTCTGAATCTATATTTTTAGGGATTTCATTAAGCAAGGAAATTTTACTCGCCAATAATCTGAAATTATCTGAATTTCTTTGTGTTTCTATTTCCACTAGTATTGAATTTCCTGGGACTAAGATATCCCTTGCTTTAAATAGTAATTCTGAAAAAACGGTAATTTCAAATTGATTGTTAGGATCTGTTAAGCCTACAAATGCAAAATTTCTTCCTTTTTGAGATTTTCTCTCTTTAACATAAGAAATTGTTCCCACAATTTTATAAACATGATCAGATCCATTAATAATTTCTTTATAGGGAGTTACTTTTTTTCTTTTTATTAAGCCTGAATATTCTTCTAATGGGTGACCTGATAAATAAAAACCTATTGCTGAAAATTCTTTTGTTAATCTCTCTGAATTTGTCCAAGGAGTTAAGTTGGGAAGAGGAATATGATCAAAAGTTTTGAATTCTTTTTCAAATAGATTTTCTTGACTATTGTTGTTTATTTCTTCAGAGGCACTGGAAATATTTGATAGAACTTTTATAGAATTGAAAACCTTGTTTCTATTATCTTCTAAATTATCAAATGCTCCTGCATAAGATAAATATTCAAGATTTTTTTTTGATAAGATTGTTGAATCTAAACGTTGAGCAAAGTCATAAAGATTCTTATAAGGGCCATTTTTTATCGATTCTTCGTTAATTCTTATCATATCAATCTGACTGGTATTTTTAATTGCTCCCAATCCGTACCTTATATTTTTACCTTCAACATCAAATTCCATCTTAGATGTGTTTACATCTGGTGGTAATATCCTAATACCCAAACTTTTAGCGTCATTAACAAATATGCTTAGCTTATCAGTATTCTCTTTATCTAAGGTCATTGAGGCAGTTAAAAAATGCTCTGGATAATACGTCTTTAAATAAGCTGTTTGATATGCAATTAAAGCATAAGCAGCCGCATGAGATTTATTAAATCCGTAGCCTGCAAATACTGAAACCTGATCAAAAATATATGACGCCTTTGATTTTTCTATTCCATTCTTGATTGCGCCATTAATAAATCTTTCTTTTTGATCGTCCATTTCGGCTTTTATTTTTTTACCCATAGCTCTCCTTAAGATATCTGCTTCACCAAGAGAGTAATTTGATAAGATTTGAGCAGTTTGCATTACTTGTTCCTGATATATAATTACACCATATGTTTCTCTCAAAATTGGTTCCAAACTTGGATCCATATAATCAGGAACCTCTTCACCTTTTTTGCACGCTATAAACTTGGGAATATTATCCATAGGCCCAGGACGATAGAGAGCTACAAGCGCAATAATGTCCTCAAAACAATCAGGTTTCATGCTTCTTAGAACATCTTGCATACCGCTGCTCTCCAATTGGAAAATCCCGACAGAATCACCAGTACCAAGTAGTTCGAATGTTTTATTGTCATCTAGTGGAATCTTAGAAAGATCTATCTTGATATCATTGTTTTTTTCAATGAGTCTAATTGCCTTATCTATCACGGTTAGAGTCTTTAATCCCAAGAAATCAAACTTAACCAACCCTGAGGCCTCTACCCATTTCATATTAAATTGAGTTACAGGCATATCTGACCTAGGGTCCCTATACAAAGGTATAAGTTCTTGCAGAGGTATATCTCCTATTACCAATCCTGCCGCATGAGTTGAAGCATTTCTTAAAAGTCCTTCAAGCTCTAATCCTATTTCTAGCATTGACGCTATATCTTGATTATTATCTCTCTCATCTCTTATTCTAATATCTCCTTCTATAGCTTTTTTTAGGCTTGTAGGATTAGCAGGATTATTAGGAATTAATTTACAAATATTATCTACTTGTCCATACGGTAAACCTAGAACCCTCCCTACATCCCTTAAAACTGCCCTTGATTGAAGGCTCCCAAAAGTTATAATCTGCGCAACATTTTCTTCACCATACTTTTCTTGAACATACTCAATAACTTCCTCTCTTCTTTCTTGACAGAAATCTATATCAAAATCGGGCAATGAAATCCTTTCCGGATTAAGGAATCTTTCGAAAATTAAGTTAAATCTAATTGGGTCCAAGTCTGTAATTGTCAATGCCCAAGCGACCACAGAACCTGCCCCCGATCCTCTTCCAGGTCCAACCGGTATTCCGTTTTTTTTTGCCCATTTAATAAAATCTGAAACAATGAGAAAATATCCAGGAAATTTCATTGAAGTTATAATTTTTATCTCTTCTTTTAATCTTTCGCGATATATTTCTTTATTCTCTACTTTAAATTCATCTAATCTTCGCTCTAAACCCTTCCCAGCTTGTTTTTCAAGCTCAGACGTTTCTCCTTCATAATCTAAACCCCCAAACCTCGGTAACCTAGGATCAAATTTATTAACCTTAAAAGATGATCTTTTGGCGATCTCTACAGAATTCTCTAGAGCTTCTGGAATATCTTTAAACAATTCATTCATTTCATTGGATGATTTGAAGTAAAATTCTTGAGTCAAACGTTTCCTTTTAGGGTCATCTACTGTTGTGGAATCTTTTATTGATATTAGAACATCATGTGAGACATAATTATTTTTGGACTCAAAGAAGACAGGGTTGGTTGCTACAAAAGGGATTTCAAAATCATAAGAAATATTTAATAAATCTTCTTCATAATTATCAATTCCTAACCTCTGTAATTCAATATAGAATCTATTTTCAAAAGTCTTACCTAACAGGGATGCTAGCTCGTTAGCTTCTTTCTTCTTGTCTTTTTTTAGTAAATTATTGATTAGACCGTCACAACCACCTGAAAGGCATATTAAGTTTTCATTTAGTTCTAGAATTCTTTTTAAATCTATAGTCTCATTGTTATTATTTAAGAAAATCTCTGACGAAATCTTTATTAGGTTCTTATAACCAGATTCATTTTTGGCATAGCATATAAGTGCTCCTAATTGGTCTTGATGATAAACACCAAAATTGCATCCTATTATTGGTTGAATTCCACTATTTGAAAGATATTCTGAGAATTCTAATGCTCCGAACAAGTTGTTGCGGTCAGTAACTCCAAGAGCTGGGATATTTAGCTTTACCGCCTTTTTTACTAATTCATCAACCCTCATAGCTCCTTCAAGTAATGAGTATTGAGTAGTGACCCTAAGAGGTATATATCCAAAATCCTTTTTATTCTCTTTCAATGCTTTCACCGAATGCTTTAGTTCAATCCTTCCATGTTCAGAACATTATCTTGAAGATTAGCTATCTCAATATTATGTGTTGCTAAGAATAAGCTACAATCAAATTCGTCTACAAGTTTATTAAATAACTCAACTATATTCATTGCTGTCTTTTGATCAAGATTACCAGTAGGTTCATCAGCTATTATTAAGGAAGGGTTATTTACCAAAGCCCTGGCAATAGCTACTCTTTGTTGTTCACCTCCAGATACTTGGTTGGGATAGTTTCCCGCTCTATTAGATAAGCCTACTTGTGTGAGTAAATCATTGGCCCTCTTTATGGATTCTTTTCGACTATAACCATCAATAATAAGCGGTAACGCAACATTTTCTATCACCGTAAAATCCGATAAAAGATTATTAAACTGAAAAACAAATCCAATATTCTTTTTTCTATATTCGGACATTTTTTTGTCGGATATCCACTCAATTTCAAGACCGTTTAGAAGTACTTCTCCTTTATTAGGTCTTTCTAAGAGTCCGGCTATGTTAAGAAGGGAAGTTTTTCCACATCCGGAAGGTCCTACCAAAGCAAGTTTTTCTTTCTTATCTATATTTATGTTTATGTTTTCAAAAACTCTTATAGGAGCTTCTCGAATATAATAGGTTCTCGAAATATTTTTTAATTCTAAAACTTTATTCATTTCTCAAAGCCTCGGCGGGATCTTTAGAAATAGATCTATATGCTGGATATATTGTAGAGATAATAGATAGCGATAACGACATTATTGCAATAGTTGTAACTTCAGAAAACTGTATTTCTGATGGCATTTGAATAAGGAAATATACCTCAGGGCTAAATAACGGAATATTTAAAATTGATGAAATTGCTAGTCTAATTTCATCTATATATATGCTGAATAAAATCCCAATTAACAGACCGGTAAAAGTCGCAAAAATCCCAATTTTTGCCCCAGTATACACAAAAATTCTTGCAATACTTATTTTACGCATTCCCATAGCTCTTAAAATAGAGATCTCCCTTGATCTGTCTTTAACTAAGATGATTAATCCAGAAATAATATTTAATCCCGCTATAACAAGTATAAGAGAAAGTATTAAAAACATTACATTTCTCTCTACAGTAAGTACTTGCTTAAGGGTTGAGTTTGTTTCTCTCCAATCTCTAGAAAAAACCCTATAATCTCTCAATTCATTATCTATTAAATCCTTATAAAATAATGATTTATCTGGATTATCTACAAAAACCTCTATAACCCCTACCACTTCTCCCAGATTTAATAATTGACGAAGCGTCTCAATGTTTTGAAAAACAATACTTGAATCATAATCTGTCATACCTATCTCAAAAATTGCACCCACGTCATAAGAATAGGATCTTGGAATAGTACCAAATGGTGAGGAGATTCCTCTAGGAGAAATTAAGGTCATATTACTGCCTAATGATAAAGACAAAGAAGAAGCTAAGCGGGAACCTATTATAACTTGTCCATTAGCTAAATTATTCTTATCTCCTAAAATTATATTTGATGAAATTATATCGATTTTTTCTATATCTTTACTCGATATACCGCGCATTAGAACGCCCAATGATTGGTTTTCACCCATAGCTAAAAGTTGAGATTCGATCATGGGAACAGTTTTTTCTACACCATCAATACTATTAAGAATTTCATTAATCGACTCTACATCCTTAATTCCTTCGTTGTCTAAAGGATGGATTAAAATATGGCCGTTTAATCCTACAATTTTACTTATTAATTCTGTACGGAATCCATTCATTACAGACATAACAACAACTAAAACGGCAACACCAGACGCTATACCTAAAAATGAAACAAGGGTTATAACTGAAAAAAACCCCTCTTTGCCCTTTGGTTTAAGATACCTATTAGATATCCACCACTCTAAAAAAAAATTCTTCAGTCTCAACTCCTAGTTTTTTCTTTCGCTAAACTGGTTATTCTATTTATTGCCCCTTCAATTGATAAATTCTCTTTAGTATCTGTGTGACGGAATTTAACATCCACTTTTTTTTCTTTAATATCCCTTGGACCTATAGTTAAGATATATGGGAGACCTATTAAGTCCATATCAGCATATTTTTTTCCAACACTTTCATCTCTATCATCAACAAGAACTTCTAAATTATTTTCCTCAAATTCCGATTTGATTTCCTGAATTACTTTTAAGCATTCCTTATTGTCAGCTTGTACATTTATAATTCCTACATGAAATGGTGTTACGGAATTGGGCCATATTATACCTTTTTTATCATGAGAATATTCGATTATTGCCGCAACTAATCTAGAAACTCCTATTCCGTACGATCCCATATAGACGGAAACATTTTTTCCTTCCTTATTAGTTATATAGGCCTTCATAGGGGAAGAATATTTTTCTCCAAAAGAAAATATATGACCAACCTCAATAGCTTTTCCCTTAAGACGAAATTCTTCAGGAACTTTTTCTTTAAATATTTTTTCGTTGTGTTTATCTTCTGTGGCCGAATAAAACTGGGTATAATTTCCTACCGCTCTCTCTAGGTCTGAAAGATTATTAAGATCATCATTATCAAGCTCTAAATCGAATAACCTTTTATCACAATAAACCTGTCCTTCTCCAGTATTCGTAATAATAGAAAATTCGTGGCTTAAACTTCCCCCTATTTCACCACTATCGGCTACAACAGGAATCGTATTGATTTTCAATCTTTTAAAAATCTTAATATAGGAAATAAACATTTTATAATAAGATTTTTTTGATTCCTCCTCATTAAGATCAAAGGAATAAGCATCTTTCATCAAAAACTCTCTTCCTCTCATAACCCCAAATCTAGGCCTTATTTCATCACGAAATTTCCATTGAATATGGAATAAATTTAATGGAAGATTCTTGTATGATTTGACAAAAGCTCTAAATATTTCTGTTACTTGCTCTTCGTTTGTTGGCCCATAAATTAGAAATCTATTATGTCTATCAATAATTTTTAACATTTCTTTACCATAACCATCATAACGTCCCGATTCTTTCCAAAGCTCTACAGCCTGTAGGGTTGGCATGAGCATCTCTATGGCGCCAGCTTTTTCTTGTTCTTCTCTGACTATTTTTTCAATCTTTTTAAGAACTTTAAAACCGAGTGGGAGCCAGGAATAAATTCCAGAACTTTCCTGCTTTATCATGCCTGAGCGGATCATTAATTGATGTGAAGGAATTTTAGCGTCAGCCGGAATTTCTTTGTTTGTTGGAATAAAAAATTCTGTCCAATACATAATTTAGTTATCCTATCATAGTCTTATAAAATTAATTTTCATTGTAATGTAGAAATATCTCAACGAAAGGTTTTTTTCCCCACAAAAGTTTAATTTCCTTAGTTATAGACTTTCTTAAATTTGATTCTAAATTTTCGACCTTACCTTTATTTTTTAGATTTTTTAGAATATTGTTCTCTAAAATTTTTTCAAATTTTATTCCCATCTCATTATACTTGGGTATACCAATTGTTTTTATATGCGGTCTACCTTTCAACTTGTTTTGACTACGAAAACATAAACTTACCATTATTAATCCATTGTAAGCTAACTTGTTTCTTTCTGACGCAGAGGATTCGTAATCATGAACCAGTATATTCCCATCCACATGAAGTCTGCCATTATTTACCTGTGAATCAATTTTTATTTCATTTTTCTTTAGAGTAACTAGGTCGCCATTCTCAATAACTTTCGATTTAATATTGCAAGATGAAGCTAATTTCGCATTAGCCACCATATGCCGGAATTCTCCATGAACTGGTATCATAAATTTTGGAGAAATTAACCTAAACATCTCTAATAATTCGTCCTTGCAAGGATGTCCTGATACATGAACAAAACTGTCCTTTTCCGTGATTATATTAACACCTCTTTTTGCAAAAATATTTTGAAGCTTGAGAATCCCATGCTCATTACCAGGAATCATTTTTGATGAAAAGATTACGGTATCTCCTTCTTCAGCATATAAATATCTGTGCTCGTTTCTTGCAATTTTTGAAAGAGCCGCACGGAATTCTCCTTGACTCCCTGTGCAAAGAATTAAAGATTTGTCAGCAGGTAAATAACCCGCGTCTTCTTCATCGACAAAATTCGGAATATCTTGAAAATAGCCTGATGATTTTGCTGCATTAACTATTCTGTGCATACCTCTTCCCGATAAAACAACCTGCCTGTCATGTAATGCTGCAATCTGAGCTACTAGAGTAAGCCTAGCGACATTGGAGGCGAACGTGGTTAAGAAGATTCGCCCTGAAAGATCCTTTATTATTTCAGAAAGTGAGTCTTTTACTTGAGACTCTGATCCGGAGCTACCAGGAACAATTGCATTTGTCGAGTCACAAACTAGAAGATCGATATCTAAGTTATTTAATTGTCCTTTTTTTTCTTTATCAAATTTTTCACCTACAACAGGATCGCTATCAATCTTCCAGTCACCAGAATGAAAAATACTAGAATCTGGAGTTTTTATCACTAAAGCATTCATCTCAGGAATGGAGTGAGATAACCCAATGGGCTTAATGTCAAAAGATCCCAATTGAAAATTATCCTCGGTTTCAATGATGTTTAACTTATCTTTATAAGGAATCTTTCTCTCTACAAATTTTTCCTCTAATAAAGATGCAGTCAACTTTGTTGTATAAATAGGGCAGTTAAGAAAAGGCCATATAAATGGCATTGCGCCTATGTGGTCTTCATGAGCATGAGTTAATATTATACCCTTTAAATCTTTCTTTTTTTCTACAATATAATTAGGGTCAGCCATTTGAAGATCAATTCCGGGTAAACCAGATTGAGAAAAGGTAACTCCACAATCTATCATTATCCATTCCTCTACACTATTTGATTGGTAACCATAGAGGTTAAGATTCATACCTATCTCTCCTGTCCCCCCCAACGGCAAAAAATAAGTTTTACTCATTAACTTAAACCTTCATATATTTCTGCAGCATGAAAGATATTTTTGACATCTCCATCAACAAGGATGAGGCCACCATCAGTATCTAAACCATCAAATATACCTTCTATCTTCTTACCACTAGGCAAGCTCAAAGAAACTTTTTTATTAAGCCTGTAAGCAAAAATAAGCCATTCCTTAAGAATCTTTTGATAATTATTACCTAATTTCCATTCACCAAACATAAAATTAATATTCTTATCCAATATTAAAAGAAACTGATCTCTCTCAATGTGTTTATTTAACTCTTGTTTCAAATTGCTTGCTTTGAAGTTAACATTCTCAGGTGATTCTACTAAATTTACACCAATACCAATGCCAATAACCTTCTCTTTGTGAATTTCTTTATCCATATTCTCAATTAATATTCCTCCACATTTGTATCCGTTAACTATAAGATCATTTGGCCATTTTAATTGAACCTCAGTATTAGTGGCCTCTTCACAAAAATGTTTTACTGTCATACATAGGGCGAGTGAAACGACAAATGATATTTGAGGAATAATTTTCTTTTGCAAATCCTTTTTAATAACATATGTGCCCATAAAATTTCCTTTGGGAGAAACCCAATATCTATTTTTTCTTCCTCTTCCCGAGGTTTGTTTGTCAGCAACCACCCAGTAAGGATAATCATTCTGATTTAATGTTAATCTTTTTGCTTCATTATTTGTGCTATCAATTTCATGATAATGAATAACATTAATATCTTTAAATAATCTTTTCATGGAGTGTTAGTTCAGAACAAAAATAGCTTGTTCCGCAATCTCCATAAGGGGAGAAAATGAAAGAACAACTATAAAAGCCATGACAAAAAAACAACATAAAAAACCTAAGATATTTAGTCCTCGTGAAAATGAATGAGAAAGGACGTGCTTAGAATCATCAAAAAACATGATCTTGACTATCCTTAAATAATAAAAAGCCCCAATTACACTTGCCACTAGACCAAAAACAGCCAAGAAAATCATCCCTTCTTCTATAACAGAAATAAAAATTAAGTATTTGGCAAAAAACCCTGCAAGCGGAGGAATTCCTGCAAAAGAAAACATAAACATAGAAATACCAAAAGCCATAACTGGGTGATGTTTTGATAGACCGGAAAGATCATCAATATTCATTATCTTATTATCAGAGCTAGATTGAAGGTTTATAAGGCAAGCAAAAAGGCCAATATTTGTTATAATGTAAATGACCATATAAACTAAAAGACTTGATATCTGGTTGGCATTCCCGGTTGCAAGAACGAGTAAAGCATACCCCATATGACTAATTGAACTGTAGGCTAGTAATCTTTTTATATTAGTTTGCATTATAGCTGCTATTGCGCCTAGAGCTATTGATGACACAGAAACAAAGATAATTATTTGCATCCAACTTTCGGGGATTCCTCCAAATGGCTGATAAAGCAATCTAACTAGAGCTACCAAGGCTGCCATCTTGGGAACAGCAGCAAAAAAAGCTGTCACAGGCGTCGCTGAACCTTCATAAACATCTGGTGTCCACATATGGAATGGAACTGCAGAAATCTTAAATATTATTCCTGAAATAATGAATACTAATCCTAAGGTAAACCCTATGTTAACTGCACCAACGCTGTAACTAGAAATATCCGAGTATAGTAACGACCCTGTAAATCCATATATTAATGACGCTCCATATAAAAACATTGCTGAAGAAAGCGCTCCGAGGATGAAATATTTAACACCAGCCTCACTCGAATAAACATTGTTTCTTTGGTAAGCAGCCAAAACGTATAATGGCAGACTATGTAGTTCTATTGAGAGATAAAGAGAAATTAGGCTGTTTGCTGAAACCATTAAAGCCATCCCCAGGGTAGAAAGTAAAATTAGAATAGGAAATTCAAAAGAGTCCTGATTAAAATTTTTGAGCCATTTTGTAGATAAAATAATTGACAAGGCTGAAGATAAAAAAATGATGACTTTAGAAAACCTTGATAAACCATCCTCAATTAATGAGTTACTAAAAAAGAATTTGATATCCCATGAAGAAAAAAACTCTAAAGACGAAAGAGATAAAAGAACAATAGTTGAGAAAAACATTATTAAATTCAATGATCTGCTTTTCATAAAAGCACCAATCATTAAAAATATCATCGAACTTAAGGCTAAAGTAATTTCTGGTATAATATTGACTAAATCTTCCATTAAAATACCTATTTTAAACTGCTAAGTGATTCTGAATTATATATTTCAGATAAATGGTTGGAAGAAGCAGATATTATATCTAGAATTGGCATTGGATATAACCCAAAAAGAATAACAAGGAAGGCTATAGGAAATAAGACTAATTTTTCTCTAATTGACAAATCCTTTAAAGCTTTAACACTATCATTGACTATTTTTCCAAAAATAACATTTCTATATAGCCAGAGTGCATAGACAACTGAGAGAATAACTCCAGTAGCGGCTAAAAAAGCAAACAACTTGGAAACAGAAAATACTGCAACTATAGATAAAAATTCACCAACAAAACTACTTGTTCCCGGTAAACCGACATTTGCAAGAGTAAAGATCATAAAACAAGCTGCGAATTTAGGCATGACAGTAACTACACCGCCATAATCTTTAATCTCTCTAGTGTGCATTCTATCATAAATAATACCAACAGAAAGAAATAAGGCCGCAGAAACTAATCCATGTGATAGCATTTGAAAAATTCCTCCTTGGATACCATTAACCGTAAAGGTAAAAATTCCCAAAGTAACAAAACCCATATGGGCAACGGATGAATAAGCAATTAACTTTTTCATATCATCCTGAACAAATGCAACCAAGGATGTATAGATAATTCCAATAATACTTAACCAGAAAACAAAGTCTGAAAAAAATAAACACGCTTCGGGAAATAATGGTAAAGAAAATCTCAAAAATCCATACCCTCCCATTTTAAGTAAAATTGCCGCCAATATTACTGATCCTGCAGTGGGTGCTTCGACATGAGCGTCTGGAAGCCAAGTATGAACTGGCCACATTGGCAGCTTGATAGCAAATGAAGCAAAAAATGCCAGCCAAAGCCAATATTGAATACTTTGATCCTTTAAATCTAAAGTATTATATATTATAGGCATTTCTGTAGTGCCAGTAATCGTAATAATTGAAATTACCGCTGCTAACATCAATACTGAACCAAGAAGAGTATAAAGGAAAAATTTAAAAGCTGAGTAGACTCTCTTTTCTCCCCCCCAAACTCCAATAATAATAAACATTGGAATCAATACGCTCTCGAAAAATAAATAGAACAAAATAATATCTAAGGCACTGAATGTGCCTATCATTAGAGTCTCTAACACCAGAAAGGCAATCATATATTGTTCAATTCGGTACTTTATACTGTCCCAACTTGAAATTATAATTATCGGAGTTAAAAAGGTGGTTAGAATAACAAACAAGATAGATATTCCATCAATACCCATCTGGTATGTCATTATACCTCCCGCTATCTCAATCCTTTCATAAAACTGAAAATCCGTCACACTTGAATTAAACCCATAGATTAATAACAATGAAATTAGGAAGGTTGTTAAAGAAGTCCATAAAGCAATATATTTAGAATTACTTTCAGAGTTTTCTTTATTAATTGAGCGTGCTAATAAAATAAAAAAAGCACCAACAAGAGGTAAAAAAGTTATTATCGTCAATAAATTTATCTCTTGCATAAACTCAACCAAATATAACAAAAAGAAAAATGAATGCCGTTAATCCGACTAACATTGCCAATGCGTAATGGTAAATAAACCCGGTCTGCAACTTACTAGCGTACTTCGCCAATTGTTGAACCCTTAAAGATATACCGTCTGGACCTATTCCATCAATAATACCTTTATCGAAAACCAATGATAAAAAATTTCCAATTTTTCTAGATGATTTAACAAATAAAAGGTCGTAAATCTCATCAAAATACCACTTATTTAAAAGAAAATTGTAAAAGAATGAAAATCTCTTAGATAGGCTTTTAGGTAGTGATTTAAAAAAAACATACATAAACATAGCCATTAACAGGCCTGCTAGCATCATTACTAAGGGCAAAGCTTTAACCCATGACGGACTACGATGAATTGAATCTATTATTTCGCTGTTTGATCCTAAGTATAGCGAGCTTGTCCAAAGAGGCTGAAAATCAACTGACATGAAAAAGTCTGCAAAGAAAAAACCGGAGAATATAGAACCTAAGCTTAGTAAGAATAAGGGGGCTGTCATCGTCAAAGGGCTTTCATGAACTTTTGTTAAAACCTCATTTGGTGTTTTTGTTGTACCGTGAAATGTTAAAAGGATTAAACGCCAAGAATAAAAGCTTGTAAGAAAAACGGAAAAAACCAGCAAATAAAATGCATATAAATGACCTGAAGAATGCGACGAATAAGCCGCCTCTATAATTCCATCTTTAGAATAATAGCCAGACAGAAATGGCGCACCCGTAAGAGCTAAAGTTCCAATTATCATGGATAACCAAGTAAAGGGTATTAGTTTAGCTAAACCTCCCATTTTTCTAATGTCTTGCTCATCCGAAAGAGCATGGATAACTGAACCTGAACCAAGAAATAACAATGACTTAAAAAAAGCATGGGTAAATAAATGAAAAATTGCTACCTGATAAGCGCCCACCCCAAGGGCTACAAACATATATCCTAATTGAGAACAAGTTGAATATGCTATTACTCGTTTTATATCATTTTGCACTAACCCCACTGAGGCAGCAAAAAATGCTGTTGAAGAACCAATGAAGATTATTAGAGAAGAAATTATTTCTGATTGCTCAAATAGCGGAGAACACCTTGCTATTAGGAAAATGCCAGCCGTAACCATTGTAGCAGCATGGATTAATGCTGAAACTGGGGTAGGTCCTTCCATAGCATCAGGTAGCCAGGTGTGTAGAAAAAGTTGTGCGGATTTACCCATAGCGCCAATAAATAAAAGCAAACAAGATAAATTTATAATTGTGTTATCTAAATCGTTACTTAAAGAAAATATTTCTTCAAAATTAACTGAACCTGTAGCAAAATATAAAGTTGCAATCCCAAGCATAAGACCAAAATCTCCCACCCTATTAACAACAAATGCCTTCATGGCTGCCGAGTTTGCCGATGGTTTCTCATACCAAAAGCCTATTAGTAAGTAAGATGCGAGTCCTACTCCCTCCCATCCAAAGAAGAGTTGAAGAAAATTATTGGATGTCACTAATATCAGCATAGCAAAGGTAAAAAATGATAGGTAAGCAAAAAATCTATACTGATGGGGATCCTTCTTCATATAACCAATAGAATAAATATGAACTAATGCAGACACTGAAGTTACAACTACCAGCATTACAGATGTTAATGTGTCAAAATATAATGTCCACGAGGAACTTAAAGATCCAGATTGTATCCAATCAAACAAATAGAGAGAAATTTCATTATTAGACAAGAAGTTGGAATAGAAAAGATAACAAGAAAGAAGAAAAGGAATTGCTATAAACGAACATGAAATTATATGACTTAAAAGCAGTCCTAACCTTTTCCCGAGTAATCCTACTATTAAAGCGCCTGCAAGAGGCAAAAAAACTATTAAAAAAAGATCCATTAACCACTCATTTTATTAATTTCTTTAACATTTATATTTCCAACATTTCTAAAATAGACAACTAATATAGCTAAGCCTATAGCTGCTTCGGCAGCAGCGACCGTTAGAATAAACAAAGAAAATATCTGACCCGCAATATCTCCTAAAAACATCGAAAATCCGACAAAATTTATACTTACGCTAAGTAAGAGTAACTCAAGAGACATTAAAATTATTATCAAATTTCTTCTATTAAGAAAGATTCCAAAAACACCTGTCAGAAACAAGCATGCACTTAAGATTAAGAAATGAGACAAACCTATCGTCATTACTGGCTATCTCCTTTGATTCGCAAATCTTTCAACTCAACACTTCTATCGGGATCACGCATGATTTGTTCTTCAGCATTTTGTCGCTTTACATAATCACGATGTCTGAGAGTTAAAACAATAGCCCCTATCATGGCCACTAAAAGAATTAAACCTGAGATTTGAAAATGATAAAAATAATCTGTATAAATTACTTCGCCAATTCTTTCTGTGTTAGATAACTCTGAATTAACTTGCCACTTATTAAGAAAAGCGGATTCGTTCTTAAAAGGATCTAAAAATATAATTAAACCCATTTCTACTAATATTGTAAGACCTATTGGAATGCCAACTTTGTAATATTTCTTAATTTCACCTTTTAATTGATTTACATCTAAATCGAGCATCATAATTACAAAGAGAAACAGAACGGCTACTGCTCCGACATACACGATAACTAATATCAGAGCTAAAAATTCAGCCCCAGCTATGAGAAAAATACCCGCAGTGTTAATGAAAGAGAAAATTAGAAAAAGTACGGAATTAATAGGATTCTTTGAAAAAACAACCATTAAAGCGGAGCTCAATATTAGAAAAGAGAATAAATAAAAGAAGAGAGATGTAAACATTATAATTTTAGCTTTCCCTAACGATAAGGAGAATCCCTTTCGATATTTTTTTTAATTGGGATCTCCCATCGGTCTCCGTTATCCATAAGCTTTTCTTTTGTGTATAAAAGCTCTTCTCGCGTCTCTGTTGAGAATTCAAAATTCGGACCTTCTACAATTGCATCTACTGGACATGCTTCTTGGCACAACCCGCAATAAATACATTTAACCATATCAATATCGTATCTTATGGTTCTTCTTGTACCATCTTCACTTTTTTGTCCGGCATCTATGGTAATGGCCTGAGCAGGACAAACTGCTTCACATAATTTGCAAGCTATACATCTTTCTTCACCATTAGGGTACCTTCTTAAGGCGTGTTCTCCCCGGAACCTTGGTGATAGTTTCCCTTTTTCAAATGGGTAGTTAATAGTAACTCTGGGCTTAAAAAGGAGATATTTCATCGCGACAAAAAAAGCTTTGAGAAAGTCCCATATTATTAAATTTTTCATTATATAAAAAAATCTTTTCATTACATTTCCTATGGCATTAAATTAAAAATAAAAAGAAAGCTAGCAGTCAATACAACCCAAAAAAGGGATATAGGTAGAAAAACTTTCCAACCAAGTCGCATTAGCTGATCGTACCTGTACCTTGGTACAATGGCCTTTACCATTCCAAATAAGAAGAAAATCGTTGCAACCTTTAACATAAACCAAACTGCGCCGGGAATAAGTGTAAAAGGCACTATATTGAATGGTGGAAGCCATCCCCCTAGAAATAAGATAGTAATCATTGCACACATCAAAAAGGTTGCCGCAAGTTCACCTAAAAAATAAAGCATAAACAAAGAAGAGGAGTATTCCGTCTGATAACCTGCGACTAATTCAGCTTCCGCTTCTGGGAGATCAAAGGGCGGCCGATTGGTTTCAGCCAATGCGGAAATAAAGAAGATTATGAACATAGGAAATAAAGGAAAAACAAACCAAATGTTTCTTTGGGCCATTACTATATTGGTTAAATTCAATGACCCGACACACAGAAGTACCGTTATAATAACTAATCCAATCGAGATTTCATAAGACACCATTTGTGCTGCAGAACGCATTGCCCCCATAAAGGGATATTTGGAATTCGAGGCCCAACCCCCCATAATAATTCCGTATACTCCAAGAGAAGAAATAGCTATGATGTATAGGATCCCAACGTTTAAGTCAGATACCACCCAACCTTCAGAAAAAGGAATGACTGCCCAAGCTGATAATGCCACAAAACAGGTAATTATTGGAGCAAGAATAAAAATAGCCTTATTTGATTCTTGAGGAATGATGATTTCCTTAAATAATAATTTGATTAAATCAGCAGCACTTTGCAATAATCCAAATGGCCCTACTACGTTAGGGCCACGTCTTAATTGAACTGCAGCCCAAATCTTTCTTTCACCATAAATACCAAAATAAGCCATCAATAATACAGCTAACAAGACCAAAATTGAATGGAAAAATAGAATCGCAATTGGAACAATATAATCAATTAAGTTTGCCATCAATTATCTCTTTTCTGAATATAATCATTTCTTTCTGATAAATTTGCTGATGCCCTAGCAATAGAATTTGTAAACCAGTAATTTGTTATGGCCTCAGAAAATTTATGTCCACTAATATCATTATTGTCTTTTTTTTCAGGAGGATTATTTTTTTGAAAATCATCAAAAGGATTTAAATTAGGATATTCCTTGTAAATTTTATTTCTTAATCCTTCGTGAGTTTGGAAATCGGAATTAAGATTCAAGGCTTCAGAAATTAATCTTATTATCTCCCAATCTTCCTTTGCTTCTCCAACAGGAAAAACTGAACGGACCGATTCTTGAATCCTTCCTTCGGTATTCATATACAAACCATTTTGTTCGCTAAAAGCAGCTGAAGGTAAAATTAAATCAGCATTGTTTGCGCCTTTATCTCCATGATGTCCCTGGTAAATTACATAGCAGTTATCTAAATCAGATAATTGAAGTTCATCGGCTCCTAATAAAAATATAGTCTTTATAAGACCTGCCTTGCATCCATTAATTATTTCTTCTGTATTCTTACCATCTTCTTCAGGAATGAAGTCTATACTCATGGCGCCGGCCCTAGAAGCAGCGGTATGTAAAACGTTAAACCCGTTCCATTCATTACTAATAAAATTAAATTTATAAGCTAACTCTATGCATAAATCTAAGAATTCACTCCCTTTAACTCCTGTTAAGGCGCCTTGGCCGATTATCATCATCGGTTTTTTAGATAGTTTCAATTTATCACAAAAACTATTCTTACCCTCCAAGATTTCTCGAACAATCTTTGGATCTTCTCCTAAAAGTTTATAATCATAAGTAAGATCACATTTAGCTCCTATTAAACCCAACGGATAGGATAAATTTCTTGATTGTCTTAATATTCTTGAGTTAAGGAGAGGAGCTTCTTTTCTCGGGTTGGTTCCTATAAGAAGGCATCCATCCGATTCATCAATCCCTGAAATAGTGGAATTAAATAACCATCTTTCTCTTGGGCCAGAAATCTTAGACCCGTCTTGTCGACAATCATAATTCTTAACTTTAATCCCTTTTAGAAGTTTTTTTAAAGAATAAACCGATTCAATTGGAACTAGATCTCCAGAAATTGCAGCTATCTCTTCTGGTTTACTTGAGATTAGATTTTTTTTGGCAAGATCGATTGCATCGTCCCAGGTAGTTTTAACTAATTTTTTTCCCACTCTTTTATAGGGATTGTCAATTCTTTGAGAAGATAAACCATCCCAAAAAAAGCGTGTTTTATCGGTAATCCACTCTTCGTTGATTTCTTCATTAAGCCTAGGTAATACCCTCATAACTTTTAAACCTTTTGAATCAATCCTAATATTTGATCCTAAAGCATCCATTACATCTATTGTTTCGGTTTTCTTTAATTCCCATGGTCGAGCTGAAAAGGCATAAGGTCTTGAAGTAAGGGCTCCTACTGGACACAAGTCTATAACATTGCCTGACAACTCGGATTCAACAGAACTATTCAGGTAGGTGGTTATTTCCATATCATTTCCTCGGCCTATTGAGCCTATTTCGTGATTACCAGAAACCTCCGAAGAAAATCGGACGCATCTGGTACAATGTATACATCTTGTCATTTCAGTTTTTATAAAAGGTCCCATACCTTTGTTCTCTACTGCCCTTTTATCATCAAAAAAGCGACTTTCTCCATGGCCGAAAGCCATAGCTTGGTCCTGCAAATCGCATTCCCCTCCTTGATCGCATATTGGACAATCTAAGGGATGATTGATAAGAAGGAATTCCATCACTCCCTCCCTTGCATTCTTTACTCTTTCGGTTTTGGTGTAAATTTTTATGCCCTCACTCACCTGAACTGCACACGATGCAATTGGTTTAGGGCTTAATCCTCTACTATCTTCTACATCTACAAGACACATTCGGCAATTTCCAGCTACCGACAGTTTCTCATGATAACAGAATCTAGGTATGTCTATTCCGGCTTCCTCACAAGCCTGTATTAAAGCTAATCCTTCTTCAACTTCATAATCAATTCCATCTATTTCAATATTAACCATAGTTTCTAAACCGCGTCGCCTTTGTAATTGTCAATTCTCTCCTCTATATATGGTCGAAAATGCCTTATGATACCTTGAATAGGCCAAGCAGCTGCATCACCTAAAGCGCAAATAGTATGACCTTCTATTCGTTCTGTTAAATTTAGAAGAATATCAATATCTTTCTTTTTGGCCGAACCTTTAGCCATTTTTTCCATCATTTCCCACAACCAACCTGTCCCCTCTCTGCAGGGGGTACATTGTCCACAACTTTCATATTTATAAAAATATGAAATTCTTGAAATTGCTCTAATCAAATCAGTAGATTTATCCATAACTATAACTGCAGCAGTACCTAAGCCCGATTTAACCTCAGCAAGAGAATCAAAATCCATCAAAACTGTATCACATATGTTTTTAGGTATGAGAGGAACAGAAGAGCCTCCAGGAATAACAGCTAACAAATTTTCCCAACCTCCCCGAACTCCACCTGCGTATTTTTCAATAAGAGTTTTTAAAGGGATTCCCATTTCTTCTTCGATGTTGCAAGGTGTATTAACATGACCAGAGATACAAAAAATTTTAGTTCCAGTGTTCCCTGGTCTTCCTAAAGACGAAAACCAATCTGATCCTCTTCTTAAGATTTCTGGAACAACGGCAATACTCTCTACATTATTTACCGTTGTAGGGCAGCCAAATAACCCAGATGTAGCTGGAAAGGGTGGTTTCAGTCTTGGTAAACCTTTTTTTCCTTCTAGGCTTTCAAGAAGTGCTGTTTCTTCACCACATATATATGCTCCAGCTCCTCTATGAATAAAAATATCTATATCCAGGCCTGTTTTGCATGCATTTTTTCCTACCAATCCTTCAGAATAAGCTTCTTCAAGAGCAGCTTCCAGAATTTTCCTTTCATCAACAAATTCACCTCTAATATAAATATAACAAGCCTGAGCCCCTATAGCTGCAGAGGCAATTATAGATCCTTCAAGTAATTTGTGAGGTTCATTTCGTATGATATCTCTATCTTTACAGGTTCCGGGTTCGGACTCATCTGCGTTAACCACTAGATAATGCAACTTTCCAGTAAGTTTTTTAGGCATAAAAGACCATTTTACACCTGTAGGAAATCCTGCTCCCCCTCTTCCTCGTAGCCCAGAAGACTTTATCTCATCTATAATAAATTTCTTTCCTTTTGAGATAAGGGATATCGTATTATCCCAGTCACCTCTTTTTTTTGCTTCCTTTAAGTTCCAAGGTCGAAATCCATACAAATTGGTAAAAATTTTATCTTTTTCATCAATCATTTTTTTCCCTTTGGATTGGTTCTGACGATTGTCTGTTAATTTGAGAACCTTTTTTTATTGGTTGGTTTTTTTTTAATTTTACTAAAATTTCAGACATTGATGAATAATCTAAGTCCTCAAAATACTCTTCATTAATTTGAACTACAGGAGCATTTACACAAGCACCTAAACACTCTACTTCTACCCAACTAATATCTTCATTCGATATTTTTCTTTCTTCACCGATATGATCTTTGCAAGCTTTTTTAATTTCGTCTGATCCTCTTAACCAGCATGGTGTTGTTCCGCATATCTGAACAAAAAAATTTCCACAGGGCTCTAGATTGAACATTGAGTAAAACGTTGCTACCTCAAGAACGCGTATTTTTGGCATATTTAAGATTTCTGAAACTGCCGCAATAGCACTTTCAGGAAGCCAACCTCCTGATTTTTTTTGGGCAAGAAAAAGACTCTCTAAAACGGCTGATTGTACTCTTCCTTTTGGGTATTTAATGATATGAGAATTTATGTGTTTTATTTCTTTTTCGTTAAATCGAAATTCTTTAAGTAGATCTTTAGTTAACCTTTTTTGAGTCATCTATCTACCTCACCAAAAACCAAATCCAATGAACCTAATATTGCTGATAAATCAGGCAATAAATATCCTTTAGATAAATAATCAAGTGATTGTAAATGTGCAAAACCTGGGGCACGAATCTTACACCTATAAGGCTTGTTTGAACCATCAGAAACCAAATAAACGCCAAATTCTCCTTTGGGTGCCTCTACAGCAGCATAAATATCTCCTGGGCCTACATCATATCCCTCTGTATAAAGCTTAAAGTGATGAATCAGAGCTTCCATAGAACGTTTCATTTCTGACCTCTTTGGTGGAGCTATTTTCTTGTCTTCACAAATAATTGGTCCTTTTTCCATTTTTTCGATGGCTTGCTTTATTATTGATGCAGACTGACGACATTCTTCAATTCTGATTAAGTAACGATCATAATTATCTCCGTTTTTTCCGACTGGAATTAGAAAATCATAATCTTCATAGGTTTCATAAGGTTGTGCTCTTCTTAAATCCCACTCAAACCCTGATCCTCTAGCCATAACACCAGTTAAACCCCAATCGAGCACGTCTTGTTTCTTAACTACGCCGATATCAACATTTCTTTGCTTGAAAATTCTACTATCAGTCAAAAGACTTTCTAAATCATTTACTACTTTTAAAAAGGGATCACAAAATTTATAGATATCTTCTAATAACTGATCTTCTAGGTCTTGATGAACACCACCAGTCCTAAAATAGGCTGCATGAAGACGAGACCCGCATGCTCTTTCATAAAAAACCATAAGCTTTTCTCTTTCTTCCCATCCCCAAAGACTTGGTGTTAAAGCTCCTACATCCAATGCCTGAGCTGGCACATTAATCATGTGACTTAAGATTCTTCCTATCTCGGAAAAAAGAACTCTAATATGTTGAGCTCTTATTGGAACTTGAATCCCTAATAATCTCTCTGTAGCAAGAGAAAATGCATGTTCTTGGTTCATAGGAGCCACATAATCTAATCTATCAAAATACGGTAAAGCTTGTAGATAAGTTTTGTTTTCGATTAATTTTTCGGTTCCTCTATGAAGAAGACCTATGTGTGGTTCTACTCTCTCAACTACCTCGCCATCCAGATCTAAAACTAATCTCAAAACTCCATGTGCTGCAGGGTGTTGAGGACCAAAGTTTATCCTAAATTTCTTGTTCTTATCTTTAATCATCTTTTAATACTTCGTTAGGATAATCAACGCCCTCCCATGGACTTTCAAAGTCAAAATCTCTATATTCCTGTTTTAATTCGACGGGCTCATATATTACTCTTTTCTTCCCTTCGTCGTATTTGACTTCAACGTATCCGGTTAAAGGAAAGTCCTTCCTTAATGGATGACCTTCAAAACCATAATCTGTTAAAAGCCTTCTAAGGTCTTTGTGACCTTCAAACTTAATTCCAAATAGATCAAAGGCTTCTCTTTCATACCAATCAGAGGAAGGGAATAATTTGGTTATTGATGGAAGGGAATTATTGTTATCAGTAAAAGACTTTACTCGAATTCTTGAATTGTTATTCATTGACAACAAATTATAGGCAACTTGAAATCTTTCCTTTTTCTCAGGCCAATCAATCCCGCATAGATCTATTAACTGCGTGAAAGATAATAATGGTTCATCACGTAAGAGCCTTAAAGTTTTAACGATATTAGTGTGTTCTATATTAAAGGAAAGCTCATAGTCAGACACATTAATATCTAACATAACAGAATTCAAAAAATCAAAGTTCTGGATTTCCTTTAACAGTTCGTGGGGTGACTTCATTTTTTTCATTATTAATTTTACTTTTATCTTTCAAAAGTTCCGGTTCTTCTAATCTTCTTCTGTAATTGTAAAATTCCGTACATTAATGCTTCTGCAGTTGGTGGGCATCCTGGAACATATATATCTACAGGAACAATTCTATCGCATCCCCTTACAACTGAATAAGAATAGTGATAATATCCTCCTCCGTTTGCACATGAGCCCATTGATATTACATAACGTGGTTCTGGCATCTGGTCATAAACTTTTCTGAGTGCTGGCGCCATCTTATTTGTTAGGGTTCCTGCAACTATCATAACATCAGATTGTCTTGGAGATCCTCTAGGTGCCGTTCCAAATCTTTCTAAATCATAACGAGGACCGTTAGTTTGAAACATCTCAATTGCACAACACGCTAAACCAAACGTCATCCAATGCAATGATCCAGTTCTAGCCCAACTAACTAGGGCTTCGGCAGAAGTAACAAAAAAACCTTTATCAGAGATCTCTGTTGATAATTTTTTGGAATCTTTTTCTGAAATCAGTCCCACTCTAGAGCTCCCTTTTTCCATTCATAGATAAATCCGACAGTGAGTACACCCAGAAATATCATCATTGAAGCAAATCCTAATGTTCCGATCTTTCCAAGCATTATTGCCCAAGGGAAAAGGAATGCGATCTCAAGATCAAAAATAATAAAAAGTATTGCGACTAGATAAAATCTTATATCAAACTTTGACCTAGCATCATCAAAAGGATCAAAACCACATTCATAAGGTGATAGTTTTTCTTTATCCGGCTTATATGGTGCAAAAATTAATGGGGGCACAATCAAGACCAAAGTCAAGACTATCGATAAACACATGAATATCAATATAGGAAGATAATCATATAGTATGGATTGCATCCAACTTCTCCTTATCTCCTCCAAAATCAGAATCTTTCAAAAATTAACCTGATTCACGTCAAGGTTATAAAGATTTTTATATCAATAATGTTATTTTTCCAAGCAAAATAGATTATAAAGACAAACTTTTATTTTGAACTTAAAAATTCTCTGACCGTTTGATTAAATGTCTCTGGCTGATCAATATTAACTGCATGTCCAGCATCAGAAATTACAACTTTTTTTGAGCCTACTATCTTTCTTTCCATATAATCCGAAGCAGCTAAAAAGGGTTTATCGTTCTCTCCAACAACGATAAGACTTGGCACACTTATTTTTTCTAAAGACCTTATAATTCTGTCGTCATGTTGGGTTAGCATTCCTCTTGCTGCCTTTGACAACCCCTTTGCATTTAAATGGTTCTTTGGATCCATCTCTTTACTTCTGCCAGTAAGGCTATCTAATCCTGAAAGTTCAAATTTCTCTGCTGTAGAAATGGCATAATTGTTCCAATTATTTCTTGCATCTTCGTTCTTAAATCCAGGACCAGTATCGATTATGATTAAGGAATCTACTCTTTCTGGAAATTGGTTATAAAAGGCTAAAGACATATATCCCCCAAGAGACATTCCTCCGATATTTGCTTTTTTGACATTGAGTTTGTCTAAAATAGACAATATATCTTCAATAGTTTCCTTTTCATTGTAAAGATTAATATCCTCTGGATAATCAGAAGAACCGTGACCACGCATATCCCAAAGAACTAAACAATAATCTGATGAAAGGGAGTCAATCTGATCGTTCCACATTTTCGATGTTGCTGAAAAACCATGTGTTAATAAAACAACGGGTCCCTCACCATAGGTTTCGTAAAAAATATTCACTCCATTTCTATTTATCGTGGGCATAAATTTTAACTACTAATTAAGGTTGAATCTGAGATTTTATAGCTTTTTCTGCTTTTTTTCCATACGGAGGTCTAAAAACATCAATTAGATTATCAAGTTTAGTCTGTGTAAAAATAGTTTTTGCATGAGAAAAATTTCTAAAGCCTTCGATTCCATGATAGGAGCCCATTCCGGATGGACCTACTCCACCAAATGGTGCATTATCTTGGGCTACATGAAAAATAACATCGTTAACTGTAACACCTCCTGATGTAGTATTTTGTAGTACATTATTTAATTCGTTCTCATCATCACCAAAATAATACAAACCCAAGGGTCTGTCTTTATTATTAATATAATCAATGGTTTCGTCAAAATTTTCGTAAGTCTTTAAAGGTAAAATTGGACCAAAGATCTCCTCCTTCATAACACTCAACTCTTCGCCAGGATTAACTATAAATGTAGGAGGAATTTTATAATGCTCTTGTTGTTCAAAATCTTCTTCAGATGGATTCACTTCTATTACCTCATAACCCTTG
>CETV01134652.1_pt1 | contig 28186 bp, 30 predicted proteins | sample 531451 | NCBI WGS metagenome assembly CETV01 (sample SAMEA2623155, study PRJEB7988) | marine metagenome | isolation source: saline water (ENVO:00002010), including | reverse complement strand
CCCGCCGATCGTGTGCACGCTGGCTCGCACGGCGTGCTCCTCGCCGAACAGCCGCACCCGCTTCTCGCCGTCGACCAGGCGCCGGCCGAGGGTGCCCTCGGCCTGGAAGCCGATGATCACGATCGCGCATTCGGGGCGGCCGAGGTTGTGTCGCGGGTGGTGCTTGATGCGGCCCGCGTCGCACATGCCGCTGGCGGCGACGATGATGCCGCCCGCCTTGAGCCGGTTCAGTGCCATCGACTCGTCCACGTTCTTGGTGAAACGGATGCTCAGGCCCTCCGGTGGCTGCCGGCGCAATGACAGCATCTCCCGCGTCTCGGCGTCGAGGAACTCGGGATGCCGAGCCGTGATGGCGTTGACCTTGTCGGCGATCGGCGAGTCGACGAACACCTGCATTGGCGGCAGCCGGTTTTCGCGGCGCAGGCTCACCAGCAGGTACAGCAGTTCCTGCGTGCGCCCGAGTGCGAAGGCCGGGATGTCGATGTTGCCCTGGTGCCGGCGCAGCGTGTCCTCAATGACCGCCACGAGTTCGTCCACGGTTTCCCGCATCGGGCGGTGCACGCGGTCGCCGTAGGTCGACTCGACGAACAGCAGGTCAGCTTCGTCGATCGGCGTCGGGTCGCGCACGATCGGCCGGCCCGGCTGACCCAGGTCGCCGGAGAAGACGAGCTTGCGAGCGCGCTCGCCCTCCTGAAGCCACAACTCGATGATGGCCGAGCCGAGGATATGGCCGGCATCGCGGAACCGGCAGCGCACGGCCGGATGCGGGTGGACGTCGACGTCATAGGCGACGCCGCGTACCTGCTCGAGGCAAGCCTCGGCTTGCGCGACGGTGTAGAGCAGTTCGACGCCTCGTCCGGCATGGCGCCGGCCATTGCCGCGCTCGCGCTGGGCGCGGTTCCAGTCCGATTAGTGGATGAAGGCGCTGTCCATCAGCATGACCGACAGGAGGTCGGCCGTGGCGCTGGTCGCGTAGATCGGTCCCTTGAATCCGAGCGCACACAGCCTGGGCAGCAGCCCGCTGTGATCGATGTGGGCGTGGGTCAGCAACACGAAGTCGAGGTTCTTCGGTTCGAAGGGCCAGCGCGCGAAGTAGCGCTCCCGGGCTTCACGTCCGCCCTGATGCATTCCGCAATCCACCAGGAACTCCAGCCCGGGCAACTCGACCAGGCAGCACGAGCCGGTGACTTCCTGCGCCGCCCCCAGAAAGCTGATCTTCATCAAGATCTCCTCGTCCGAAGAGCCTGACCGTCCCATACCTCCGTCGATGATTCCGCGACCATGCGCCATGCCTTCCCCGAGTGACCAGCTCGGCCTGTCCGGGCTCGCCGAGGACCAAGCACGGCAACGACTGGCGCGGCAGGGCGCCAACGAGATTGACGACAGCGAGCGCCAGGGCTGGCTGGACACCTTGCGCGTGACCGCGTCGGAGCCGATGTTTCTCCTGCTGACCGTCGGGCTGGCCGTGCTCGGGGCGATCGCGCTGCCGGTGACCTGGCATTGCTGGCAGCGTGGCGAATGGGATTCAGGGCTTGCTGTTGGCCGTCGCCCGGGGCCTGGCGGTCAAGGTTCCCGGTGCGCACGGACTGCTGCAGTTTGCGCAGCCTGCAACTGCCGATCTCCTGCTTGAGCTAGGCTGGGTGGCAGGAGCCGTCGCGCTCGGCGAATACGCAGGTGCTGCGACACAATGGAGACGCGCCGCGCAGCCGGCCCGAAGTGTCTTCTCCACTGGGAATTGAAACGATATGCCTGGCCTATGAACTGGACCGCTCCTCGACGTCGCCTCGCGCTGGCGCTGCTGCTGTGCTTGCTGCTGATTGCCGCCACCCTGGCTTGGCGCTGGTCGGACGGCGACGAATTGCCCGATTGGATCGTCGCGGGCAATGGCCGGCTCGAAGCTACGGCGATCGACGTGTCCAACAAGGCCGGGGGACGCATCCTCGACGTCAAGGTGCGCGAAGGCGACTTCGTGCTTGCCGATGACGAGATCGGCCGCATGGACACGCAGTCGTTGAAGGCGCAATTGCGTTCGGCCGAAGCGCAGTCCCGGCAGGCCGAGGCTGCGCGGGTCGCGCTGGCGTCGGTCGTGCGGCAGCGCGAACAGGCGGTGCGCACGGTCGAGGCCTTGGTCGCACAACGAACGGCCGAAACCGCGCTTGCGGAACGCGAGTTGAAACGCACGTCCGAACTGGTGGCCCAGAACTTCATCTCGCCGCAGCAACTCGATGCCGCCGAGTCTCGCGTACGTGTCGGCCGAGCGGCGCTGGAGGCCGCTCGTTCGCAACGGCTGGAGGCGGAGGCAGCCGTGGTGGCCACGCGCTCGCAACTCGGCGAGGCATGGGCCGGCATCGAGTCGGCCCGGGCGGCGGTCGAGCGGGTGCAGGTGGAGATTGCCGATGCACTGCTGCGCGCGCCCCGCAACGGGCGGGTGCAGACCGTTCTGGCCCATGCCGGGGAGGTGCTTGCGCCGGGGGGGCGAGTCGTCACTCTCGTGGATCTGGGCGATGTCACGATGAGCTTCTTCTTGCCCGAGCGGGCCGCAGGTCGGGTGGCCATCGGGGGCGAAGCCCGGCTGGTGCTCGACGCAGCACCGGACGTGGGGATTCGGCCACGGCGGACTTCGTGGCGAGCGTGGCGCAGTTCACCCCGAAGACGGTGGAGACCGAGTCGGAGCGCCAGAAGATGGTCTTCAAGGTGCGGGCCCGGGTGTCGCCCGAACTGCTGGAGCGCTACCGCGAGCAGGTCAAGACAGGGCTTCCGGGGGTCGCCTACGTGCGCCTGGGCGAGCAACCCTGGCCCGCCCGGTTGGCCGTGCGCGTGCCCTCGCCGGCAGCATCTTCGGCGTCTGCAGCGGGGCCATGACCCAGGACGATGCCGCCGCTGTCCGGTTGGCCGGGGTCGGGCACCGGTACGGTTCCTTGCAGGCATTGCAGGACATCAACCTGCGCGTCGCCGCCGGCAGCGTGACGGGCTTCATCGGCCCCGACGGGGTCGGCAAGTCGACGCTGTGGTCGCTGGTCGCTGGTCGCTGGTCGCTGGTCGCTGGTCGCTGGTCGCGGGGGCGCGACGGCTTCAGCACGGTGAATTGGCCGTGCTGCGCGGCGACATGCGCCACGCGTCGCATCGCCGCCGTGTGGGGCCGCGCATCGCCTACAACCCCCAGGGACTGGGCCGCAACCTCTATCCGACGCTGTCGGTCCCGGAGAACGTCGACTACTTCGGGCGGCTCTTCGGCCATGGCAGCCGGGCACGCGCCGAACGCATCGAATCCCTGCTCGACAGCACCGGGCTGCTGCCGTTCGCGGGGCGGCCGGCGGGCAAGCTGTCCGGCGGCATGATGCAGAAGCTGGGTCTGTGCTGCGCGCTCATCCACGATCCAGACCTGCTCATCCTGGACGAGCCGACGACCGGCGTGGACCCGCTCTCGCGCCGCCAGTTCTGGGAACTGGTCGAGGACATCCGTGCCCGCCGGCCCGGCATGACCGTGCTGGTGGCCACGGCCTACATGGAGGAGGCCGGTCGCTTCGACCAGCTGGTGGCCATGGACGCAGGGCGTGTGCTGGCCACCGGCACGCCTGCCCAGCTGCTCGCCCGCATCGGCTGTGCATCGCTCGAGGCGGCGTTCATCGAACTGCTGCCGCCCGAGCGGCGTGCCCGGCATCGTTCGCCCGTGGTACCTCCCCGGAGTTCGAGCGACGGCGACATCGCGATCGAGGCGATCGAGCTGACCTGCCGCTTCGGCGACTTCACGGCCGTCGATCGCGTGAATTTCCGCATCGGGCGCGGCGAGATCTTCGGCTTCCTGGGCTCCAACGGCTGCGGCAAGACAACCACGACGAAGATGCTGACGGGCCTGCTGCCCGCTAGCAGCGGCAACGTGCGTCTGTTCGGCCAGCCGCTGGACGCCACCGACCTTACCGTGCGCCAGCGGGTGGGCTACAAGTCGCAGGGATTTTCGTTGTACCGCGACCTGACGGTGCGGCAGAACCTCGAGCTGCAGGCCCGGCTGTTCGGCATGGACACCGCCTCGCTCGCGCCGAGGGCCGACGAGTTGTTGCACCGCTTCGGGCTGGCCGCCGCGGCGAAGGCGCTGCCGATGACGCTGCCGCTCGGGCTTCGGCAGCGCCTGCAACTGGCCGCGGCTCTGGTGCATGCGCCGGAGTTGCTGATCCTGGACGAGCCGACCTCGGGGTTGATCCGATCGCGCGGGATGAATTCTGGTCTCTGCTCATCGAGCTGTCGCGCCGCGACGGGGTGACGATCTTCCTGTCCACGCACTTCATGAACGAGGCAGAGCGCTGCGACCGCGTCTTGCTCATGCACGCCGGCAGGGTGCTGGCCTGTGCCAGCCCTGCGGAGCTGGCGAGCGGCAGCGCAGCTGGGACGCTGGAGGACAGCTTCGTGCGCCGACTGCAGGCGCAGCAGCAGGGCTTGGAGGGCCGCGCCCGGACGGAGGCGTCGGCCGGAGAATCGGGCCGTCCTCGGCGGCCGCAACCCGACGAAGGCCGCGCACCGACGCTCGACGGCGACGACGTACGCCATGCCGCCGCGCGGGCACTGGCGCGCACCCAGCGGGCATTCAGCCGGAGGATCTGCTGCGGCTCACGGCGCCCAACTCGAAGGGACAGCCCGTTCCGCTGGCCACCTTCGCGACCACGCGCTGGGTGACCGGCGCCATGCAGTCCATCCGCTACAACGGCTACCCGACAACGCGCATTGCAGGCGACGCGGCGCCGGGTGTCAGCACCGGCGAGGCGATGGCCGAGATGGAGCGACTGGCCGGGCAGTTGCCGCCGGGCGTCGGCTTCGAGTGGACGGGTCAGTCGCGCAAGGAGCGGCTGGCCGGCGCGACCGCCGTGCTCCTGTTCGGCTTCTCTAACTGCTGATGCCCATCTTCGATGCCGGCCGGACGGAGTCCCTCGTCCGGGGTGCAACAGCGCAACGCGACATCGCGCTGGCTCAGCATGAGCGTGCCATCCAGGCTGCATTCCGCGACGTGGCGGACGCCCTGGCGGGCCGCGCGGCGCTGGTGGATCAGCTGCGTGCGCTCGAGGTGCAAGGGCAGGCCGAGGTGGCACGCCTGCAACTCGTGCAGGTGCGCGTGGACAACGGTGTGGGCACGACACTGGAACTGCTGGACGCCGAGCGATCCCTGTTCGCCGCCGCGCAGGCCGATGTGCAGACCCGGCTGGCCGAACAACAAAGCCGCATCGCGATGTACCGTGCGTTGGGTGGCGGAGTGCGATAGAAGAGCGCGCTGCGACGCTTCCGGCGCCAGGCCGCCGGCAGCGTCGCAGAAAACTGCCCGTTCCTTGCCCTGCGACGGCGATGTGACGGCCGTCGGCTCGATCCGGTGCCGAAGTCGCGAATTAGTCCGACTGCGCTGCTTGCGGCGGCCGCGATCTGTGCCCCGGGTGCGCACGCCCTGTGCCTGTGGACTGACGCTGAAGAACGGGCACCGCGCACGTCAAAGGGTCGTCCTGAGTATGGCTGCGTCCAATGGTCGCGATCCAACCGCTCGACCGCCTTTGCGGTTGGCGCACTGTGGCCGTGGAGTGGAGCGCCACGAGTGTGGCCTGGCCGGCTGACATGGCAGATCGAGGCGACCGTCGGCGTGTGGCACTCGGTCGTCGTCGGTGATGCGGGAGAGCCGCAGCTCAGCCTGCAACTGGCGCTGAAGCCGGCCGCTCGCTGGGGATTCGGGCACGGGTGGTTCGTCGAGGCAGGGGTGGGGCGGAACTTTGTTGCGCCCCGCTATCGAGCTGGCCATCGGCGGTTCAGCACCCGATTGAACTTCGGCGACCACATCGCGTTGGGGCTCCGGTTCGGCGAACGGCGGCAGCACGAATTGCAACTGCGCGTCGAACACTTCTCGAATGCTGGGCTGCGAAAGCCCAATCCCGGTGAAGACTTTGGGCAGGTTCGATACGTGTGGCGGTACTGAGATCGGCGAAGGATGGATTTCGGCTGCGTGGGCAAGCGCGCCTTAGCAACGGCCGACGTGCTCGGCCACGGCGCGCACATTGGCGCCATCGTTGATTGGCGCGAAAGTGGCAGCTGCGCTCAGTACGGCGGCCGGCCCGTATTTTCGCGGAGTTCGCCGCGGACCGGGACCGGCGTTCGAGAGGGCCCAACGGGACGTCGACGCGCTGGGGCGTGTTGCCGGGTCGTGCATCGCACAAAAGCCGCACAAACGAACGATTGTTAGGGGTAGAATTTCGTCGATTGGGCAGTGCAAAGAGCAGGGGATCGACGGACATGGCTTCGAGCGGGTCAACGTCAGCAACGCGAAGTTTGCGCGGTCGAGCCGCGATCACCGGGGCAGGGCGATCGGCGGTGGGTCGGGTGGAGGGCCGCAGCGTCATGGCCCTGGCGACCGACGCCGCGCAGGCGGCACTGGCCGATGCCGGCCTCGATCGTGGCGCCATCAACGGCGTGCTGACGAGCGTCGCCTTCGCGGCTCCATTCCACCGCTTTAGCGTCGCTTTCAGCGAGTACTTCGGCATCGCACCGACGTTCTCGAACACGCTGCAGGTGTCCGGTGCGACGGCTGCGACGATGTTCAACATGGCCGCGGCGGCGATCGCGGCGGGCCTGGCGGACAACGTACTCGTACTCGGCGCCGACAGCCTGCTGACGGGGCTATCGCCCGACTTGGCGCTGCGCTCGATGACCGAGAGCCGCGACCAGCAGTACGAGATGCCGTTCGGGATCCCGGTCGCGAATACCTTCGCGATGACGGCGCACCGTCACATGAAGGAGTTCGGCACCACGCCCGAGCAGTTCGCCAAGGTTGCCGTCATTCACCGCGAGCATGCGATGCGCACACCCGGCGCGCAGATGACCACGCCGATCACGGTCGAGGACGTGCTGAACTCTGGTTGGGTGACCACGCCGTACCACAAGCTCGATTGCTCGCTGATCTCCGACGGCGCCGCGGCGTTCGTCGTAAGTGCCGCTGACCGCGCCGCCGCGGGCCGAAGCGAGCCGGTCTATATTCTTGGCGGCGGCGAGTGCTACACCCACGAGCACATCTTCCTTATGCCGTCGCTGACGACGACCGGTGCCGTTCAGTCTAGCGCGCGGGCCTACGCGATGGCCGGCGTGGCCCCGCGCGACATCGACGTGGCCGGTGTGTACGACTGCTTCACCGGGACGGTGGTGATGATGCTCGAGGACCTGGGGTTCTGCCCTAAGGGTGAGGGCGGGCGCTTCGTCGACGACCGCCAGATTACCTACGGCGGGAGCATCCCGATCAATACGCACGGCGGTCTACTGTCGTTCGCACATCCGGGCATGCCGGGTTCCCTGTTGCATTTCCTGGAAGTGGTCGAGCAATTGCGCGGGCGTTGCGGGGAGCGACAGGTGGCGGGTGCTGAACTCGGCCTCGTGCACAGCCTGGGCGCCGGCTTCGCCACGCAGGCCACCACCATCCTCGGCACGGAGGCCACGCTGTGAGACGCATTGACCCCAGCGAGGCCCACATCAAGCCGCTGCCCACGCCGGACGCCGACTCGCAAGCCTACTGGGACGCCTTGAAGGAAGGCCAGTTGCTGCTGCAGCACTGCAGGAGCTGCGGGCATGTGCAGTTGTACCAGCAGGCGGTCTGCCGGCGGTGCCTTAGCTCGCAGCTGGTTCACCGGCCCGCGAGCGGTCGCGGAACAGTCCACTCGTTCAGCGTGGTGCACCGCGCCCCGGGCCCGGCGTTCAAGCAGGACACGCCCTATGCGGTGCTGCTGGTCGAGCTCGAAGAAGGGCCGCGCATGATCAGTTCGCTGGTCGATGCGGACCCGATGTCGATCGACTTCGATACATCGGTCGAACTGGTCTGCGAGCCAGCCGGCTCGGGCGCCGTACTACCGCGCTTCCGGCGGGCGAACCGATGACTCTTGGTGCACTCGACATGTGCGGCGATGCTCCGGAATTCAGGTCCGAAGTTGTCGGGCCCACGCGGCAGTTGCTGGAAATTCGCTTTCGTATCGACGTGCCATTTCCGGGTCGGGCGCTGCAAGTTGCGCGTGGCTCCGACGGACGAGTCGAGCTCGACGATATGTGTCGGCAGGACTATCTGTTCGCGCGCACCCTCGAGAGGCTGGGGCGCGCTCATAGCCGGATCGTGGGCGACACGTCGATGCCTTCGCTGTCTTGACTCGGACCGCACGCTCCGAGCGATGAAAAGAAGGACGGCGGGAGCGAGTCCCGCCGTCGAAAGGGGTTGTCGGTCAAGTAACCATCAACCTAGGAGATCGTTCGCGAAACTAGGGTGGCGGTGCCTGCTTTCAAGCAGCATGGTCTAGAACGAGTGGCGCACCCCTGCCGCCAGGCCGTACACCTTATCATTCGCGACAGTCACGCCGGAGCTCCACAGCGGTAGTACCGCGATGTCCTTGTTGTTTACGTGTCCGAGCATCGCGAACAGTGCCGTTCGCCGCGACAAGGCATAGTCTGCGTTCAGCACCACCTGCTTGGACGAATTGGAAGAGGCCGAGTCCTTGAGGTTCCAATATTGCGCCGCCAACGTCAGCATCGGTGTTGCCTTGAAGCTCGCGCCGACAGTCCAGAACTTCGAGTCTCGGAAGCCTGTGACGCCTTCGTCGTTGTTGACATCGTCGAACGCGACGTGGACCTTGAATGAGCCGAAGTTGTAGGAGCCCGACAGGATCATCCATTTCACCGCGTTGCCGGCGAGGTTCTCGTCGCGCTGGTAGCTCAGCGAGATGGCCAGCGGTCCGTCGTTGTAGCCGACATTGCCGCCGACGTTGCGCCCCGTCACGCCTTCCCCGAGCGCGACGTGTGCGGAGAAGTCGATCGGGCCGAACTTCGGGCTGTCGTAGCGGATCTGGTTGCTGTTCCAGAAGTCGTTGCTGAGGCCCTGCGCCGCCAGGTTCGTTGCCATGCCGGTGTTGATGCCGGAAGGCGTCGCGCTCAACGTCGCGGCCTGCTTGATGATCGCGGCGGTGTAGTTGCGCCCGAAGGTGACTTCACCGAAGCCTCCGCGGAGACCGACATACGCGTTGCGCCGCCAGAATGCGGGCGTGGTGGCGGAAGCGCAGCCTGCAGCCGCGTTACACGCCCCTGAAGCTGCGCCGCCAGGCACCGAACCGTTCTTCGCGTCGAGAGGCGCTTCCAAATTGAAGAATGCCGCCAGGCCGCCGCCGAGGTCTTCCGTGCCTCTGACGCCGAAGCGCGACGAACTACCCGTGTCCGAGTTCAGCCGGAACAGGCGGTCGTCGGCTGTGTTAGTGCGACTGACCATCGCTGGCGCGATGTCGATCAGACCATAGAGGGTCACGCTCGATTGGGCCTGCGCCGCCAGGGAGGCTGTCGCGGCTAGACCGCCGAGAAGAATGTTGCGAGGGATCACCGGTTGTCTCCATGAGTAGTCGAAGTACGGTGGAAGGCCTTGCGGCGTAGCTAACGCCACAAGTCAACTACCAAACGTATGTTGGGCCACTTTGCTCATGCCGAACCGGGGGCTTTCCCGCGGATCCGCGCCGGTTGATGTACCCGTCCGGCGCTACCGACCTGCCCAGGAGCGTGATCCACAGCCGTACCAACCACCGCTGGAGGTGCCTCGACCACATCGCGGTGCTCGGCCTGCACGGTGCCCAGCAACTGCTCGTCGTCGGCCGCTGTACCACATCGGCGCGTTCTGCCTGTCCGGCCCCGAGGTGCTGGAAATGGGCAGCCTGCTTGCGAGGTACTGCGCGAGTTCCGCCTCGAGCCGACGCTGGCGCCGATTGAACGCGAGAAGCAGGCCACCGACTGGATTGCGCCGGTGATGCTGAACCGTCCGCTCGCGCTGCCCGAGCGCGACCGCCTCGATCTGTCCAGCCTGCGCTGGCAAATCGGCGGCAAAGAGCGGACGCCCGAAGAGCGAGTCCGGGAGTTCCGCTCTCCGTTCCCCAACGGACACTGCGACGACGGCTACGGCCTCACCGACAGCTGCCAGGGCGACACGCTGATAGAAGCCGACCGCGAGATCGAGAAGGTCCGCTCGACCGACCGCGTGCTACCGCACGTGGAACTGCGCGTCTGCGACGACTGCGGTAGGGCCTCGCCGGCTGCTGGGGCCGGCGAGACTTGCCTGCGCGGTCTCAAGTTCACTGCGGGGGCTGCTGGCGCGATGCGGACAAGACCGCAGCGAGCTCTCACGCCGGCGGCTGGTTCCGCATCGGCGACGCCGGCCATGTCGATGCCGAGGGATTCGTGTCTCTCACCGACCGCAAGCAGGTAATGATTGCCAGCGGCGGCGAGAACATCGCCTCCAGCGAAGTGGAGCGTGTGCCATTCCAACTCCCACAGGCGCTTGAGGCGGCGGCCATCGGCCGGCCTCGCGCGCTGGGGCGAACGGGTGGCGACGTTGGTCGTGCTACGAACCGGCGCAACGCTCATGCTGGAGGAACTGCAGGCGCTTTGCCGCGGCAAGCTGGGCGGCTTCCAGTTGCCGCTCCAGCGGGTTCTGCGCGCCGAACAGGGCAGCCCGGCGAATGGGGGCTGACTTTCGGATCGACTTATCTGGAGGGGTGGTCGTGGTGACCTGTCGCGCCAGCGGCATCGGCGAGGCCCGCGTACAGGTGCTTGCCGTGGCCGCCGGGAGCTTTGTGGGTTCGCTCGATGTGGGCGACGCGTCCGTCGATGCGGCCGTGGCTGCAGTGGATGCGCAGTGCGGTGTGCCGCAGCGCACGATGCCGCCCGAGGAACTGACGATGGGCCAGTGGAGCTTCGTCGCCCGGGTCGACCTGCGCGGCGCCTACCCGTGCCGCGTGCGAGCGGCGGGGCGATAGTCAACATCGCGTCGCTGGCCGGCATGGGCTCCTGCCCGCTGTTTCGTACGGGTCTGCCAAGGCGGGCCTGATCAACCTGACCGAGTGAGTGCCTGAGGGCGGAATGGTGCCGAGGAAGGTGCGCGTGAACGCGTTCTCGCCTGGCTCCACGCAGACGCTCGCGCTCGAGAAGGGCGTGCTCCCGGGTGGCTGGTGCAGGTCCGGGAGATTGCGCAGGAGGTGGCTTTCCTCGCGTCTGCCCAGGCCTCCGCCGTCGCAGGCATCAACCTGCCGGTGGACGCCGGCTATCTCGTTGCGATCCCGTGGGCAAGTTAGGGCGGACTGCGGAGCGCGCTGCCGGTGGAAAGCCCCGGTTGACGACACTGTCGAACGTTTGTTAGCCTGCCATGACTCTGAAAGTTACCCGACGGAGCACCGCATGCGCATCGGCAGCGTCGAATTCGAAACGAAGGGCCGTGTCGCGGTCCTCACCTTGGACGAGCCTACCAAGCTGAACGCCATCTCGCTTGGGATCCGGCAGGGCGTGACCGAGGGCCTGGCGAAGATCGAGTCCGACCCCGAGATCCGCGTGGGCATCCTCACCGGCCGCGGCGACAAGGCCTTCTGCGCCGGGGCCGACATCAGTACCTTCCCCGAGTCGCCCGAACAGGCGCGCGACTTCATCGCCGGCTTGCTGCCGGTGCTCGAGGCGCCGGAGCGCTGTCGCAAGCCGCTGATCGCCGCGGTGAACGGCATAGCCTTCGGCGGTGGCTTCGAGCTGGCGATCGCCTGCGACTTCATCCTCGCCTCGGAACGCGCGAAGTTCGGCGTGCCCGAGATCCAGCTCGGCCTGCTGCCTGGCTTTGCGCTGCTGCGGCTGCACCAGATCGTTGGCAGGCCCAAGGCCAAGGAGATGAGCATGCTGGGCGAGCCCATCTCTGCCGCTGAGGCGGTGAGTCTGGGCATTGCGCTGCGCGCCGTGGCGCCCGAGCAGCTGATGGACGAGGCGATGGCCTTCGCCGAGAAGCTAGCGGCCAAGCCGCAGATGGCGCTGCAGATGGCCAAGTCTTTCTACAACAAGGGCATCGGCGGCGACGACATGCGCTATGCGATCGACGCCTTCCCGTTCCTGTTCCAGACCGACGACGTGAAGGATGGCGTCGCCGCCTTCCGCGCCAAGCGCAAGCCGGTCTTCAAGTGACGGGCCGGGGTGCACGATGAGCCGGGCCATGCTGCACAACTCTCTCTGCGATGCCTGGGGCATCGAGGTGCCGATCTTCCTGGCCGGCATGGGCGTGGGCGGTCGCGCCACCCCGCCGGCACTGGTGGCGGCGGTGTCGCAGGCGGGCGGCCTGGGCGTGCTCGGCTGCTCTGGGCTCTCGCCGGAAAAGACGCGCCGCCGCATCCGCGCCGTGAGGACACTGACCGACAAGCCCTTTGGCGTGGATCTGCTGCTGCCGGCGCGCATCGCCGATGCGCCGCCCACGCGCACGGCCGTGCGCGACGAGATCCGCGCGCGCTTTCCGAAGCACGCCGACTTCGTGCAGGAGCTGATACGCCGTCACGGCCTGCCCGACATGAAGCCGGCCGACGAGACGGTAGTCAACATCGACTACGCGAAGGCGGTGCTCGAGGTGATATTGGACGAGCGCGTGCCGATCTTCGCCGCTGGGCTCGGCGACCCGGACTTCCTGCTCGAGCGCGCGCGTGCGCAGGGCATGAAGTTGATCGGCCTGTCGGGTTCGGTGCGCAATGCGGTACGGCAGAGGACGTCCGGTGTCGACGCGATCGTCGCGCAGGGCACCGAGGCCGGCGGCCATACCGGCACGGTGGCATCGCTGCCGCTGATTCCGCAGGTGGTGGACGCGGTGAGCCCGACACCGGTGCTTGGCGCCGGCGGCATCGCCGACGGGCGCCGCATCGTCGCCGCGTCGCGCTGGGCGCGCAGGCGGTGTGGATCGGGACCGCCTTCCTCGTTGCCGACGAGGGTAAGTTGTTCGATGCGTGCAACAACCAGATCGTCGCGTCGGACTCCGAAGCCTTCCGCATCAGCAAGATCTGCACGGGAAAGACCGTGCGTGCCTACCACGGCGAGATCGCGCAGGCCTGGGCGGAGTCGGGACTGCCGACACTGGAGACGCCGCACCAGCGCATCCTGATGGAGGTTTCCTGGCCGCTGCGCTCGAGGCCGGGCGGCACGACCTCTTCTACAACATCGCCGGCCAGGCGGGCGGCCTGGTCAGGGCGCGCCGGCCGGGGAAGGACATCATGGCCGATCTCGTCGACGGCGACGTCGAGCAGTTGCGCCGGCTGCAGCGCGACCTCGTCGTCAGCCTGCCCTGATTCCGCTCCACCGGGGAGAACCATGGCCACCAAAGCCATCGTCAGTGGCGTGCACGACACGCAGGTAGGTGCGCTGCCGGAGAGCACGTGCATGTCGCTGCACACCGAGGCCAGTCTCGGCGTGCTGGCCGACGCGGGACTGAAGCCGTCGGACATCGACGGCCTGCTCACCGCCTATTCGTTCGCCTCGCCGCAGCTGATGCTCGGTGGCGTGCTCGCCGAGTACCTCGGCATCCGGCCGAAGGTCAACGCCTCGATCTGCATGGGCGGCATGACCGGCGGACTGCTCGTGCGGCATGCCGAGTCGCTGGTGAGCTCGGGCATGTGCCGCCACGTGCTGTGCGTGACCGGCGACAACCGCCTCACCGGCATGGGCGAGAGGGTGCAGGCCGCGCTGGCCGACGTGGGCCACGAGCAGTACGAGCAACCTTACGGCATGAGTGTGCTGGCCGCCTTCGCGATGGCCGCGCAGGTCTACTTCCACGAAGCCTGGCTCAACGGCGACCACCTCGCCGCGGTGGCAGTGAACCAGCGCGCCAACGCGGCGCTCCATCCGCAGTCGCACATGAAGAAGCCGATCACGATGGACGATGTGCGCAGGTCCAAGTTGATCGCCTCGCCGCTGCGCATGCTGGACTGCTGCCTGGTCTCCGACGGCGGCGCGGCGGTGCTCGTCAGCGCCTCCGAGACGGGGCGCGACCTGCCCAAGCGCGCCGTCGAACTGCTCGCCACCGGGGAGGGCCACACCCACGAGCACATCTTTGCCGCGCCCTCGCTGGTGGACTTCGGCTGCCGCGAGTCGGTGGCCGACGCGCTGGGCCGCGCCGGGCTGAAGCATTCCGACGTCGACTGCGCGCATATCTACGACTGCTTCACGAGCACGCTGCTGATCCAGCTCGAGTCGATGGGCTTCTACCAGCGCGGCGCGGCTGGCCCGGCGGCGCTCGCCGGCGAGTTCGCCATCGGCGGCAGGTTCCCGCTCAACACCAACGGTGGGCTGCTGTCGTACGGATCATCGGGTGCGGCCGGCGGCATGTTTCACGTCGTCGAGGCGGTGCGCCAACTGCGCGGAGAATGCGGGGCACGCCAGGTCAAGGACGCAGAGGTCGCGCTCGCGCACACGCTCGGCGGCATCTTCTCGGGCCATTGCTCGATCCTGATGGGGAGGGCCTGACCATGTCCGACGTGCCAGCCAAGCCGGTGCCGGTGCCCGACAGCATTAGCCGCCCGTACTGGGAAGGCGCCAACCTGGGTGAGTTCCGCTTCTAGCGCTGCAGCGCCTGGGCAAGGCGCAGTTCTATGCGCGCAACGCCTGCCGGCATTGCCATGCGACAGAACTGCACTGGGAGAAGGCCCTGGGCAGCGGGCGCATCGCAAGCTTCTCGGTGATCCACCGCGCGCCGATAGCGTCGTTCGCAGGCGACGTCCCGTACGTACTGGCGTTGGTCGACCTCGACGAGGGCTTCCGCTTCATGTGCAACGTGCTGCGCTGCGACCCCGCGCAGGTGCGCATCGGCATGGCGGTGCGCGTGTGCTTCGAGTCGCGTTCCGGCCGCGAACAGCAGATTCCTCAAGTAGAGCCCGCATGAGCGACGGACCGGTCTTCAACTTTGCCCACTACGAGCCGGGCAAGCACTACGGCGCGCGCGAGTTCGCGGTGGACGACGCCACCGTCGCGAAGTGGCGCAGCGTCTACCCCGACGACGACTCCGGCGTCATGCCCGCCGGCATGCTGGCGATGATCGTCATCGACGCCGTGCTCACCCTGAACTCGCCGCGCCCGCCGGGCGGCGTGCACGGCGGGCAGACCTTCGACATCCGGCGCATGCCGCGCATCGGTGAGTCCATCCGCACCGACGTGTGGTGCCTCGACAAGGAGATCAAGAAGGAGCGCAAGTGGGTGCGGGTGCGCAGCGAGACGCGTGCCGTCGAATCGACCGAGCTGCTGTTCACCGGCATCATGACGACGCTGTTGGCGCAGTAGAGGAGGGCCGCATGCAGGCGCAGCTGACACCGTCGACCAAGCATGTGGACTTCGACACCATCCTGAAGTACGCCGCGGTCACGAACGACTACAACCCCATCCACGTCGACAAGGACTTCGCGGCGGAGAGCCCGATGGGCGGCATCATCGCCCACGGCACCATGTCGGTGGCTCTGATCTGGCAGGCGCTGAAGAACACCCTGGGGCTCGATGCGCTGAACCGCATCCACCTCGAGATCCGCTTCGTGCAGCCGGTGCGCATCGACGACGACGTGACGGGCGGCGGCGAGCTGCGCATCGGCAGCGAGCCGCCGGTCTACGACGTGTGGGTGCGCAACGGCAAGGGGCAGGATGTCATCAAGGGCACCGCGACGGTCAAGCCGGCAGGAGCGGGCGCATGAGCCTGAAGAACACCGCCTGCATCGCGGGCGCGTACGAGCACCCGATGCGTCGCGCCGACGACAAGTCGGTGGCACAGTTGCACGCGGAGGTCGCGCGCGGTGCGCTGGCCGACGCCGGGTTGGCGATGCAGGATGTCGACGGCTACTTCTGCGCCGGCGATGCACCCGGGCTGGGTGCACATTCGATGGTCGAGTACCTGGGCCTGAAGCTTCGCCATGTCGACACCACCGAGACCGGTGGCTCGTCCTACGTGGTGCATGTCGCGCACGCCGCGGCGGCCATTGCCGCCGGGCGCTGCAATGTCGCGCTGATCACGCTCGCCGGGCGGCCCAAGGCCGAGGGCATGGCCACGGGGACCGCGCCGCGTAACTATGGGCCCGCGCCCGATGTTCCGTTCGAGCTGCCCTACGCGCCGACGACCGTGAACATGTACGCGATGGCGGCGATGCGCCACATGCACGAGCATGGCACGACGAGCGAGCAGCTGGCGTGGATCCGCGTCGCCACGCCCACCACAACCCGCACGCGGTGGTGCGCGATGTGGTCACCGTGAAGGACGTGGTCGGCTCGCCGATGATCGCCGATCCGCTGCACCGCCTCGACTGCTGCGTGATCAGCGACGGCGGCGGCGCACTGGTCGTGGTACGGCCCGAGATCGCGCGCAGCCTGAAGCGCCCTGTGGTGAACATCATCGGCACCGGCGAATACCAGCGCGCTCAGAGCGGCGGCAAGGTCGACCTGCTCACCACCGGCGCGGCCTGGACGGGAAGGGCTGCCTTCGCCGAGGCTGGCGTCAAGCCGTCGGACATCCAGTACGCATCGATCTACGACAGCTTCACGATCACCGTGCTGCTGACACTCGAGGATCTGGGCTTCTGTGCCAAGGGTCAAGGCGGGCGATTCGTGAGCGACGGCAACCTGATCGCCGGCAGCGGCAGCCTGCCGGTCAACACCGACGGCGGCGGGCTGTGCAACAACCACCCCGGCAACCGCGGCGGCATGACCAAGGTGATCGAGGCTGTACGCCAGTTGCGCGGCGAGGCGCATCCGACGGTGCAGGTGCCGAACTGCCGGCTTGCGCTGGCGCATGGCACCGGTGGTTCGCTCGGTACCCGGCACGGCAGTGCCACCCTCATCCTGGAGCGGCAATGAGTCTGACGATCTCGCGGCGGAGCATGCCCGCACCCACCGTCTACCCCGAGGCCAAGCCGTTCTGGGATGCCGCGGCCGAGGGCAGATTGCTCGTCAAGCGCTGCAGCGAGTGCGGCGAGCACCATCACTACCCGCGCGACGGCTGCCCGTTCTGCGGCAGCGTGAACACCGAGTGGCGGCAGGCGGGCGGGCAGGGCACGATCTACAGCTTCAGCATCATGCGACGTGCCGAGGTGCCTTATATCGTCGCCTATGTGACGCTCGATGAAGGGCCGACGGTCATGACCAACATCGTCGATGCCGATGCCGATGCACTACGCATCGGCCAGCGCGTGGCGGTGCGCTTTCATCCCAGTGAAGGCGGGCCGCCGCTGCCGGTGTTCGTACCACTTTGACCCAAGGGCCGACGAACGCCGGCTCCGGAGGATTCAAGCCAGCCAGCGTTTGCGCCGCCGGTAGTGCTTGATGTCCTTGAAGTCGCGGCCCTCGGCGCCGCCGAGGTAGGCCTCGCGGATGTCGGGGTTGTTGCGTAGCACCTCGGCCTCGTCGTGCATCACAACGCGCCCGTTCTCGATCAGGTAGCCGTGAGAGACCACATCGAGCGCCGCGATGGCATTCTGCTCGACGAGCAGGATCGACATGCCCTCCTCGCGGTTGATGCGGCGCAGGATGTCGAAGATTTCGGCGACGATCACAGGGGCGAGGCCTAGGCTGGGCTCGTCGAGCATCAGCAGTTTGGGCTGCGTCATCAGCGCTCGTCCGATGGCCAGCATCTGCTGTTCACCGCCCGACAGGTAGCCCGATTTTGCGGTGCGGCGCTCATACAGGCGTGGAAAGTAGGCATAGACCCGGTCGCGGTTACGCAGCATGTCGGCTCGGCCTCCATGCACGGCGGAAGCTGCGATCAGGTTTTCCTCTGGCGTCAGATGTTCGAAGACCCGACGGCCTTCGAGAACCTGCGCAATGCCCAACTTGACACGGTCTTGGGGCGCGAGTCGGCCGATGTCCTGACCCATGAACTGCACGTTGCCGCGCGTGACTTCGCCACGCTCGGACTTCAGTAGCCCGCTGATCGACTTGAGCGTGGTGCTCTTGCCGGCGCCATTGGCACCCAGCAGTGCCACCATGCCGCTCTGGGGCACCTCGATGGAGACACCCTTGATGGCCAGGAAGACGTGGTCGTAGATGACCTCGATGTTGTTGAGCGTCAGGGCGGTCGTCATGGGAGGCTCGGTTCCAGCGTGGAATTTGCGGTCACTTGTTCGCCTTGGCAAAGTCCGCCGAGTTGGCCTTGATGAGCGTGCTCACCAGGCCGGTGTAGTCGGCGAACCATGGCGTCTGCGGCACCCACTTGGTGCCGTCCCACATGTCGATGCGCGTCTTGCCTCCACCGCCGTGGTCCTGCGGCGTCACGGTGATCGGCGCCATGAAGCCCTTGGCGTCGTGGTTCTTCAGGCGGTACATGCCCTGGCGAATCTTCTCCGGAGTGAGTGGCCATCCTTGAGTCTTGATCGCAAGGCGCACGCCCTCGAATGCCGACGAGTAGACTGCGAGGCCGGTGTTGTAGTAGGAGTCAGCGACGAGTTTTCTGTCGCCGTTGCCCTTGCCCTTGTCGTACAACTCGCGCAGGATGTCCTGCACCAGCGGATGTTCGGCGCCGCCGCTCACCACGGCAGACCGCTTCAGTCCCTTGGCGGCGGCGGCGCCAAAGTTGTTGATGTCGACTTCGTTGATCCAGTTGCCCGTCACCATGCGCTCGATGGGGATCCCGTTGCGCTGCATCTCGCGGAAGGAGATCGGATTCAGCGGCGAGAAGGACCACAGCACCACCCAGTCGGGTTGATATCGGCGGATCTGCGCGAATGCCGCGCTCTGGTCATTGCCCGGGACAGGAAACGGGACGGTCTGGAAGTCAAATCGTTCGAGGCGTTTGAGAGCCTCGAACACCGGGATCGGCTCGCGACCGAACGGGGTATCCAGGTAAAGGAACGCAATCTTCTTGCCGTCCAGGTTGCCGCCGGCCTGCTTCTTGAAGTAGCTGACGATGTTCGCGGCTTGGCCCCAGTATGTGGGCGCCAGCACGAACACATTCTTGAACACCTCGCCATCCACCGCATCGCCCCGGCCCACTAGAGGCTGCAGCAGGATGTTGCCGTCCTGCATGATGCGCGGCAGCACCGCGCGTGACACCGGCGTTGAGAAGAAGTCGAAGACCATCACGCCTTCGCGCTTGAGTCGTTCGTAGCAATCGATGCCGCGCTGGGGCTCGTTGCCGTGATCCTGAACCGTCACCTGGATCGGATGCCCTTCAAGCCCCCCTCGGAGGTTCATCAGGTCGGCAAAGTCCTTGGCGGCTTGAGCCACCTGCGGCACGGCTGCGACGTAGATCTTGGTGAGGTCGTAGCACAGGCCGAAGCGGACGGGATCGGCGGCTTGGGCCTGTGCGGTTGCCGTGGCGGTAACGAGTGCTACGGCGGCAATGGCTCGAATCAGGCTGGATCGCATGGCGCGTGCTCCGGTTGAGGGCGCCGCATCCGAGGTCATCCCGGTCGCGGCGCCGCTGTTTGTCGTTACTTGCCTGCGGACTTGGCAAACTCGCCAGAGTGCTGCTTGACGGTGCTCCAGACAAGGTCGGCGTATTCGGCGGACCAGTCGCTCTGCGGGACCCACTTGCTGCCGTCCCACATTTCGATTCGCGTCTTGCCGCCACCGCCATGGTCTTTGCCTGTGACGTTCAAGGCGGGCTGCAGTCCAGCGGCATCGAAATCGCGAATGCTCTCGAGCCCCTTGCGCATCTTCGCAGCGGTGAGTGGCGCCTTCTCGTTCTTCAGCGCGAGTCGAGCGCCTTCGAAGATGGTCGAGTACGTGGCCAGACCCAGCGCATAGTAGATGTCCGACACAAGCTTGCGGTCGCCATTCCCCTTTCCCTTGTCGTAGAGTTCTTGAAGGATTGTCTTGATGGTCGGGTGATCGGTGCCGCTGACCACAGGCGTTGCCCGCCGAATGCCCTTGGCTGCCTCCGCGCCGATACTGGCAATGTCCACGTCGTTCAGCCAGTTGACGCTGACGATCCGTTCCAACGGAATGCCGTTTCGTTTTGCCTCTTTGGCAGCCACGACATGCATGGCCGAAAAGGCCCAGTGCACGATAAGGTCGGGTTGGAAGCGTCGGAGCTGTGACCACGCCGAAGACTGGTCGTTGCCAGGAAGCGGGTAGGGGAACAACTGAAGCTCGAAGCCCTCCCGCTTCTGCAACTCCTGCATCACCGGGATCGGCTCTTGGCCGAACGGGTAGTCGATGTACAGGAACGCGATCTTCTTGCCTTTGAGCGAGCCACCCGATTGCTTCTTGTAGTGACCGACGATGTTTGCTGCCTGGCCCCAATAGGTCGGGCCCAGCGGGAACACCCAGTTGAATACCTCGCCGTCGACAGCATCGCCCCGCCCAACCATGGCCTGGATCATGACCTCACCATCCTTCATGGCCCGCGGCAGAACGGCGCGGGAAACGGGTGTGGACAGCAGGTCGACCGTCAGCGCCTGGCCTTTCACGCGCTCGTAGCACTCGATGCCGCGTTGAGGCTCGTTGCCGTGGTCCTGCACGATGATCTCGACCGGGTTGCCTTCGATGCCGCCTCGCAGATTGGTCAGTGCCGCGTAGTCCTTAGCAGCCTGGGCAAACTGGGGTGTGACGAAGGTGTACGCCTTGGTGAGGTCGTAGCAGAGCGCGAAGCGGATCGGCTCGGCCGCGAAGGATGCCTGCGCCCCAAGGGCGAGCGCGGTGGCGCCGAGCAACCGTCTGAATCTTTGGATCACGGTGACACTCCTCGTCGGGTAGGTTGGCTGGAAACGGAAGGAGGCTAGATTCACCTTCTGGCGTAGCCAAAGGGCCAGAAGATGAAGTAGTTGCGCAGGTTGCTGTAGATCTTGGCCAAGCCAAGCGGTTCGAAGAGGAGAAACCCGATGATCAACACGCCGTACAAGAAAGCCGGAATGTGTGCCAGCAATTCGATACCAATCTTCAGGTCGGCGGCCTGGGCAGCGGCGAAGATCAGGTTGGCCACGACGCCCGGCAGCAGAAGGATGAACGCCACGCCGAAGTAGCAGCCGATCACGCTGCCGAGCCCGCCCACGATCACCATCGCCAGCACCTGGATCGATACGTTCACGGCGAACTGCTCGGGCGTGACCGCGCGGTAGAAGGTGAAAATGAGGATGGCCCCGGTGACGCCGCCGATGAACGAAGACATCGCGAAGGCGACCAGCTTGTAGTAGAAGCTGTTGACGCCGATCACGGCAGCGGCGAAGTCTTTCTCGCGTACGGCCACCAGGGCGCGGCCCAGGCCCGACCGGCGCAGGTTGAGCATGAACACCGTGACCAGGATGCACCAAACCAGCGCCACGTAATAGAGTCCGGCATCCGAGGTGATCTCGACGCCCAGCAAGCGCATCGGTGGCGCCTGGATCGTGGCCTGGGTGCCACCGCTGACTGCGGGCACCTTGTTGATCACCCAGTCCATCACGAACTGCAATGCCAGTGTGCTGAGCGCTAGATAAAGGCCGCGCACGCGCAGCGCCGTGATCGCGAACGCACTGCCGATGAGCGTGGACATCGCGCCGGCGAGGAGCAGCGCGATCTCGAACGGCACGCGGTGCAGCGTCGCGTGCACCGCCGTGTAGGCGCCGATGCCCATGATCGCGGCGTACCCGAAGTGAAACTGTCCGGCCCAGCCGAGGATCAGGTTCAGCCCCAGCGCGGCGGCTGTCCAGATGAGCCACGGCAGCATGTAGCTCTTCATGTACAACGGGCTCAGCAGCGCCGGCGCCGCCAGCGCCAGCGCGACCAGTACGCCAATCTGCCAACGATCGAATGGAATGGGGAACAGCTGCCTGTCCCCGCGGTAGGTGCTGTGGTGAATTCCAGCCTGTCGAAAGAACATGGTGATCAGATCCTTTGAATGTCTTCGCGACCAAACAGGCCGTGCGGGCGGACCAGAATGGTGAACACCAAGGTACCGGCCACGACGAGTTCTCGGCTGCCACCGCCGACGATCGGATCGAGATAGCCCGATGCAACGCTCTGGAACATGCCCAGAAGCAGCCCCGCGAGGATGGCGCCGCCGATGCTGTCCAGTCCCCCCAGCACGGCCACCGTGATGCCCATCAGCAGCAGCAGCGAGAGCGACTGATCAACCCCCTGGATCGAACCCCAAAGAGCGCCGGCCAGGGTGGCCACCACCGCGGACATCGCCCAAGACAGTGCCACTCCGCGCTCCACCGAGATGCCCACCGACCACGAGGCGGTGTAGTCGTCGGAGATGGCGCGCAGCACGATGCCCACGCGTGTGCGGAAGAAGAGAACGAAGAACCCGAACAGCGACAGCGCAATCACACCGCCTGCGACGTAGCTGCGGTTGACGAGTACCGGCCCGATGAACAGGGGGTCGGCCGAGATCGGCAGCGGCAACACACGGTTGGTGCCGCCCCAGGCCACCAGCGCGCTGGCGCGCACGAAAATGTCCAGCGCCAGCGTCATCATCAGGATCATGATCAGCGGGCGGCCTGCGAGACGGCGCAGCGCCACGCGCTCGATGCCCATGCCGATGCCGAACATCACCACCATGCCCGCGGCAAGCGCCGCCCAGATGGGCAGCTTCATCGTCTCGAACAACGCCAGCACCACGTAAGCGCCCAACATCGCCAGCGCGCCCTGCGCCAGGTTGGGCACCGACGAGGACTTGTAGATCAGTACGATCCCCAGCGCTACCAGCGAGTACATCAGCCCGGACAGGGCGCCGTTGATTGCCAGCTCGAAGAAGAACGGCCAATCCATGATCAGAGATCCTCCAGCGCGAGTTCACGCTCGATGACACCGGTCTCCCCGGTGTCGTAGGTGATCTGCGCCTTCATCCGCACCGAGCGCGTATCCGAGTACAGGGCCTGGATGACGGCGGCGTAGTGCTCATCGATCACGTTGCGTCGCAGCTTGCGGGTGCGCGTGATCTCACCGTCGTCGGCGTCGAACTCCTTGTGCAGGTTGACGAAGCGCCTAATGCGCAGTGCTTCGGGGAGGGCTCCGTTGACGTGCCGGATCACGCCGGCCACCAGGTCGTAGACCTCTCGCTTTTGCGACAGGTCGGCATAGGAGATGTAGGGGATGCCTCGGACCTCGGCCCAATGCCCGACGGCCTCGCTGTCGATGCAGACCATCGCGCACAGGTGGTCCCGCCCGGCGCCGAGCACGGCCACGTCGCGAACGTAGGGGCTGAACTTGATGCGGTTCTCGATGTAGCCCGGGATGTATCGCTCGCCCCGGGCCGTGTGGACGACCTCTGACACACGGCCCAGCACCACCAGATGCCCGTCCGGTTCGACGTAGCCGGCGTCACCCGTGTGGAGCCAGCCGTCGACCAGCGTCTTGCGTGTCGCCTCCTCGTTCTGGAAGTAGCCGTTGAAGATGCTACCGGAGCGCAGCAGAATTTCTCCATCGTCGGCGATGCGGCAGTCGACACCCGGCAGCGGCCGGCCCACCGTGTGCAGCCGCACCTCGTCGGCAGCCTGCACTGAATTGAAGGCGCTGCTTTCGGTCTGGCCGTAGAGTTGACGCAGGTTGATGCCCAGCGCGCGGTAGAAGAGGAAAGTGTCCTCGCCCATCGCCTCGCCGCCGGTTAGAGCCACCCGCATGCGGCTCAGGCCAAGCTGGTCCTTCACAGGGCCGAACACCATCCATTCGCCCAGCCGCAGCATGACCCGCTGTGCCGCCGACGGCGCTTTGCCCTCAAGCTTCAGGCGTTCGGCGGCGACGCCGCGGTTGATGAAATGATCGAAGATCCGCTTCTTCAGCGGCGTCGAATCCTCCATGCGCACGCGAATTGTCGTGAGCATGTTGTCCCAGCTGCGCGGCGCAGCGAGGTATAGCGTGGGGGCGATCTCGCGCAGGTTGCGGAGTACCGTTTCCGAGCGCTCGGGGATGTTGATGGTGAAGCGCAGCGCCACGCCGGCCGCCATGGATACGGCAAAGTCGCCGATCCAGGCCATCGGCAGGTAGGCGAGGATCTTTTCGTCGAAGCCGAAAACTTGGCCCTTGGCCGCGTTGCTGACACCTGCGAGGACGTTGCGCTGCTGCAGCACCACGCCCTTTGGCTTGCCGGTGGTGCCGGACGAGTGCACCAACACCGCCGGCCCGTCGGGCCGCGAGCGCTGGATGATGTCGTCGCGCAGGGCGGGCTGATCTCGCAGCCGTGCGGCGCCTGCGTCGCGCAGGCTTTCCCAGCCAACCAGGCCCGCGACCCGGTAGTTGTTCAAGCCACGCGGGTCGTCGTACACGACGTGTGCCAGGCCCGGTGCCGTCTCGCGCAACTCGAGCACCTTGTCGACCTGTTCCTGGTCCTCGGCGAGTGCAAACCGTGCCCTTGCCTCGCTGGCAAAGTGCAGTACCTCGGCGGGCGTGGCGTCGGGGTACACCGGCATCGCATAGCCGCCGAGTGCACCTACAGCCAGCATGCCCATGTACAGCCGAGCCCGGTTGTCGCCCAGGACCAGCAGCGAATCGCCGGGGGCGAAACCCATCTGCTCCAGGCCCGCGGCCACGGCGAGCACCTCGTCAAGCACCTCGGCCCAGGTGAACTCCTGCCAGATGCCCAGCGCCTTCTCGCGCATCGCTACGCGGGCCCCTTGAGTGCGGGCGTTGAGCGCCAGCAGCCGAGTCAGCGTCGTTTCGGGGTTCAGATCCCAGCCGCCACCGGAAGAGACCGGGGACGCCGTCAGCGCGTGGTCTTCACGCTGCATGCTGCTGGCCCTTTCCGAGGTAGGCCTCGACCACGCGCGGGTTGGCCACCACTTCGCGGGGCAATCCCGTTCCGATGACCTCGCCGTAGTTGAGCGCCATGATGCGGTCGCAGATGCCGGTCACGATGTCCATGTGGTGCTCGATCAGCAATACGGTAATGCCGCGCTCGTCGCGCGCGTCGAGCACGAAGCGCGCCATGTACTCCTTCTCCTCCTGGTTCATTCCGGCCATCGGCTCGTCGAGGATGAGGAAGCTGGGTTCGGCGACCAGCGCGCGCGCCAGCTCGACGCGCTTCTTCAAGCCGATGGGCAGCGACTCGACCGGCTCGTCGCGCACGCCCTGCAACTGAAGGAACTCGATGATCTCCTCACAGACGCGGCGGTGGGCAATCTCCTCGGGCTGGCCCAGCCACCAGTACAAGGCGGTCTTGGCCACGCTGGGCCTGAGGTGCACGTGGCGCCCGAGCATGATGTTGTCCAGCACGGACATGCCGTTGAACAGCGCCAGGTTCTGGAATGTTCGTGCGAGACGCCGCTTGGCCACGAGGTAGGGCTTCATGCCGGTGATGTCGGCACCGTCGAGCAGAATGCGTCCCTTCTGCGGCGGGTAGAAGCCGGTGATGGCGTTGACCAGCGTGGTCTTGCCACTGCCGTTGGGGCCAACGAGTCCGAAGATCTCGCCGCGGTCGATGCGCAGGTCCACGCCAGTCACGGCCACCAAACCGCCGAACCGCCGTTCCAGTCCGTGGCACTCGAGCAGCGCAGTGGCCGATGCAAACGAGGCGCTCATGCGGGCACTCCGAGGTTCGAGAAACTACCTAACGTAAGGGCCATCGAGGCTTCAACTTTCTACTATGACGATACGGACAGCGGGAAACGATGAATTCCGGGCGCCACAAACCCGGCCCTACCTTGGCGAGGCTGAGTTGTACGAGCGCAATCTAACAAACGTTAGCCCAAATCGCATCAGCACTTCCCCGGGTAGAGCGCAAGGGTGTGCTGCCTCATCACTCCCCGCTGCGGCACCGCAGGCGTCAGAGCCCGAGCCCGCGGGCGATGATGTCGCGCTGCACCTCCATTGCGCCACCGCCGATCTCGAACAACTTGGCGTCCTGGAAGTGCATCGGCAACCCGGAGTCCACCGTGTAGCCGTAGCCGCCCAGCAGTTGCAGCCCTGTGTACGCACAATGCATGTAGCACTCGGCGCCTGCCACCTTGGCGAAGGAGGCCTCGTTGTGGCAGCTCCCCGTTCGATCGAGCACGCTGGCACCACGATAGACGAGCAGCCGTGCTGCCTCCACGCGCAGCTGCATGTCGACGATCTTGTGGCGCACCGACTGCAGCTTGGATAGCGGCTTGCCGAACTGCTCGCGCTGTTTCACGTAGGCGACCACCTCGTCGATGATCGCCTGTGAGGCGCCGACGCCGATTGCGCCGTGGTAGAGGCGTTCGTTGTCCAGACCACCCAGCACGCATTGCCAACCCTTGTGTTCCTCCCCGATCAGCGCGTCCGGCGGCAGGACAAGATTGCGCAGATGCATGGAAAATGTGGGCACAGGACCGAGGCCCATCGTCTCGATGCGGGTGAGCTCAATCGAGGGGTTGCGTCCCGGATCCTGAACCAGGAAGGTGGAGATGCCTTCCTGTTTGGCCACCTTTGGGTTGGTGCGCGCAGCCAGGATCAGAAATCCCGCCGACTTCGCCTGCGAACAGTACAGCTTCTCGCCATTGATGACCCAGCAGCCGTCGGGGCGCCGAACGGCCGTGGTGCGTAGCGAGGCCGCGTCGCTGCCAGAGCCGGGCTCCGTCAGGCCCAGCGCCATGAAGACTTCGCCCCGCATGACGCGAGGCAGCACGAGGTCCTTCTGCTCTGGGCTTCCGAACTTGGCCACCAGGGGCGCCAGGATGACTGCGGCGCGCCCCCACGCCGTCGTGACGGCGGCCGAGGCGCGCGCGAACTGCTCCACGAAAGCCAGCATGCCCATCGGATCGGGCCTCTCGAGGCCGCTGTAAGCCTCGGGCAGCAGGAACCCGTAGTAACCCAAGGCCCCCAACTTCTCGAACAGTTCCTGCGGCGGTTCGACCTTGTCGCGCACCCACTGAAGGACCTTTCGACGCGGCATCTCCTTCTCGACGAATCGGCGCGTCGTTTCGGCGATCGCGCTCTGTTCGGGGCTGAACTCGAAATCCATCGTTCTCTCCAGTTGCTAGGCGACGGGGATGCCGAAGGGCGGGTGCGGCGGTTGTCGGACGATCCCCTTGCCGAGGGGATGGTCCGACGGCGGCGGCAGGCCCCGAACTCCTGTGCCAAGGCAGGCTCCACGGGGCGACTACGCGGCCAAAGCCCAATCGAGACTCGGGGCTCTGAGGCGACGGTTCCGGATCAGATCATCGGTGCGAACCTATCGAACGTTTGATCGTGTGCTGCTATCCTAACCGAAGGTCAGGCATCCCTTCACCGGCGAGCAGCACAGCTGCTCGTTGGCCGACCCTGGGACGCGGGCGAGGGGACGCCCGGCTCTGTGGAACGGGCCGGGCCTTCTCGCCACGGCCTGGGCGAAAGGGTTTGGCCGGCGCATTCTGTTGATCTCTCCTCACTCGCAAGCGAGCATTCATCGATGGACAAGGGACCTCTGGCCGGCATGAAGGTGGTGGAGTTCGCGGGCATCGGCCCCGGGCCCATGTGCGGCATGTTGCTCGCTGACCTCGGCGCGGAAGTGCTGCGCCTGGATAGGCTGGTGGCCAGCGGGCTCGGGGTTGAGCGACCACCGCATCTAGATCTGCTCAACCGGGGCAAGCGCACCGTGTCGGTGGATCTCAAGTCCGCCGAGGGCGTGGCCTTCGCGCGCCACGTCGTGGCCGCCAGCGACGCGCTGATCGAGGGCTACCGGCCGGGCACGATGGAGCGCCTGGGACTCGGCCCCGAGGTTTGTCTGGCCGAGCAACCGAAGCTCGTCTACGGGCGCGTCACCGGCTTCGGCCAGAAGGGGCCGCTTGCCCAGGCGGCCGGGCATGACCTGAACTACATCGCCCTGTCCGGCGCGCTGCATGCCATCGGCCGCGAGGGCGTGGCACCGACGCCGCCGCTGAACCTGGTGGGCGACTTCGGCGGTGGCGGGCTGATGCTGGCCTTCGGCATGCTGGCGGCGCTGTGGCGCGTGCAGCGCGGCCGTCCGGGGCAGGTGGTCGATGCAGCGATGGTCGATGGCGCGGCGGCGCTGCTGACTTCGATGTTCGGACTTTTCGGCGCCGGCGCGCACCTTGGCGAGCGTGGCACCAACCTGCTCGACTCGGGCGCTCCGCACTACGAGGTCTACCGCTGCGCCGACGGCGAGTACGTCAGCATCGCGCCGATCGAGCGCAAGTTCCGCGTCCTGCTGCTCGAGCGCCTGGGCCTTGCACCCGACGCGATCGACTTCGACGATCCCTCGGGCTGGCGCGAGTACAAGGCCAGGTTGGCCGACATTTTCGCCACGCGCACCCGCGCGCAGTGGTGCGTGCTGCTCGAGGGCAGCGACGCCTGCTTCGCGCCGGTGCTCTCGCCGCGGGAGGCGCATCTGCATCCGCACAACCGAGAGCGCGAGACCTTCGTCGAGATCGCCGGCGTGCGGCAACCGGCGCCGGCGCCGCGCTTCCAGGGTTCGCCCGCAGCTTTGCCGCGGCCGCCTCACAGCGACGATGCCGCCGCCTTCGTGCAGCTTCGCCGCTGGGGCATCGACCAAGAGGAGATCGACGCGCTGTGCGCCAGCGGC
>CETV01057086.1_pt1 | contig 28762 bp, 32 predicted proteins | sample 531451 | NCBI WGS metagenome assembly CETV01 (sample SAMEA2623155, study PRJEB7988) | marine metagenome | isolation source: saline water (ENVO:00002010), including | reverse complement strand
TAATATTTTTAATATTTTTTTCCTTTGAAACCTCCAAATCAGAGATTACTAAAGATCTTAGAGATGAATGGCTGATTAATGTTGAGCAATATCTTTCAGAATTAAGCACAATAAACGGCTCTTTTACACAAATTAATAATAATGGAAATATATCTAAGGGAAAATTCTGGATCGGGAATAATCAAGAATTAAGATTTGAATATTTACCCCCCTCTGAAACAATTATAATTATTAAAAATAAAAAAATCTTTTTTAAGGAGAATAAAGCAGAAGAATTTGCAAGTTATTCGACAAATGAGAATCCACTTGTAGGTATATTTTCTGACAAGATCCAATTTGAACAATTCCTAATTAAAAACCTAGAAATTAAGGGAAGCATTGGAACTTTTAGCTTAAATACAGAAAAAAGTCTGTCTAGGAATATCCTTTTTTTAACATTGGATTATCCTGATCCAAAATTGAGACAATGGAGATTTATAGACGAACAAAAAAAGGAGACAACAATTTTCTTCTCAAATATTGACACTCAAGAGAAAATAAAAGAAAACTTATTTGAAACAAGAAGATAATTTTCTCTAGTTTTAGAATCTCAATAAAGTTCTAGATAGAATGACAGTTAATTGGTATTAAGGTTATCACCTTTTTTAAAATGAAAGATTAACATGAAAAAAATAAATATATTGAAATATCCTACCAGAAGATCTTTTGTCTCTGGGCTCGCTTTATTTATTGCTGGGATTTCTGTGAGTCCAAAAAAAGTTTTTCCTCAAAGTCAGGAAGCTGCGGATATTTCTTTAAACTTAGTTAGACCGAAGAATTATCTACCCAGAAACACAATATCTAAAGTTTCCTCTGCACTAAGTATTCCTATAAAAGATCAGGTTTATGAAGGAGAAAAGAATAATATTGATGAGGATTTCGACATATTCATCGGAAGAAACGATATAATAGAAGCCGCTATTGACACAGGAAAACTTTCAGAAATTGACAATTCGCTAATACCTAACCGTTCTTTTATTAATGAACAATTCTTAACTTCTTTTTATGATCCAGGGAGAAAATATTCGATTCCATTAACCTGGGGCGGATTAGGAATAATTTATCGTAAAGACAAATTTGATGAACCTCCAAATACTTGGAGATGGTTACTGGACTCAGATAAATATTCTGGAAAGATTGCTTTAATTGGGGAAGGAAGAACATTAATACAAATTGCATTAAAATATATGGGGATGAGCCTTAATACTAATGATCCAATGTGGATAAACCAAGCAGAAAAGCTATTAAAAAGACAGAAAGAGCATATTAGGGATTTTGGAAACAATAATGGCATAAGTCTGCTTACATCTGGAGAGGTTGATTTAGCAATCTCAAGCAATGATGAGGCAGCAAAAGTTATTTCCACTAATAACGATATAGGTTTCGTATTTCCAAGAGAGGGTAGTTTAATTTGGGAAGATGCAATATGCATAGCAAAATCATCTAACAAAAAGGAAAGCGCACATTATTTTATCAATTCACTTTTAGACGCAAAAATAGGGAAAAATATTGCTCAAGAAAATAGTTTAGCTACATCCAATATGATGGCTTTAGATATTAGCAGCGATAGTTATAAAAATGACGGGCTAATCTTCCCAAACGATCAAATCATTGAGAGGTATGAGGATACGTCAAATATATTGGACTTCGATTACGAAATGATGATTGATGAAATGTGGAAAAACATAAAAGACGCTTAATTACTTCTAATAAAAATGCGAATAATTTCATGGAATATTAACTCCGTTCGCCTAAGAATGGATATGTTAAAGAAAATAGTTAAACGTTTTAAACCTGATATATTGTGTCTTCAGGAAACAAAATGCCCGAACGATTTATTTCCACATCAAGATTTTTATGATATGGGCTTTCGTTATTCATTTGCTCACGGGATCAAGGGTTATAATGGAGTATCAATAGCCTCTACAATTAATTCAACTAAAAATAACAAAAAGAAGTTCTGCAACAAAGATGACGGTAGGCATATTTCGGTAAATCTAAGTTATCGAAATAAGATTATAACAGTTCATAATTTCTATGTTCCTGCTGGAGGGGATATTCCAGACCCAAATATAAATGAAAAATTCAAGCATAAGATTGATTTTTTGGATGAAGCCACTAATTGGTTTTCTAAGAAGTCCGGCAAAGATAAATCACTTATTGCTTTAGTTGGGGACATAAATATAGCTCCCGACATTATGGATGTTTGGTCACATAAACAACTGACAAATATTATAAGCCACACAAAAATCGAAAGAATAAAGATGGAGCTTTTTAAAAGATCATTTAATTTCGAAGATGCTATTAGGAACATTCATGGTTATGAAAAAAAGATATATAGCTGGTGGAGCTACAGAGCTCAAGATTGGAAGAAATCAAATAGGGGGAGAAGGTTAGACCATATTTGGACGAGCAAGAAATTGAATGAATATCTTGTTAATGCGACTATTGTAGAAAATGCTAGAGGTTGGAAAAGACCCTCAGATCACGTTCCTATAGTGGCTGACTTTAAAATAAAATAATACCTAACCTGTCTTTAGAATATAACTATTTTCTATATTCCTAATTTCGTAACCATCCTCACCAATTTCTAAAAGTTTCTGTCTTATCCTGTATATATGCGTGGTAAGGGTTCTGGTTTCAATTTCCTCTGTATATCCCCAAATTTCTTTTAACAATAACTTCTGATCAATCTTTAAATTTGGGTTACTTAGTAAGTACCATAATATCTTCGATTCCTTCTCGGTAAGTTTTGCGCTTTTTTCATGCTTATGTATTTTTCTACCTACAATATCTAGGAAGATATCTCCTAAATCAACATTCGAAAACCTTGGTTCTTCTTTCTGTTGAACTAAGTCAGATAATAGTTTTGTTAAAGCCCTAAATTCTATAGGCAAAATTATAGTGTATAATGGTTGAAATCTAATATCGTTTACAACATCATGCTCAGTTTCATTTTTAGAGATCAAAATCGTGGTCTTTTTGTTTCTTTGCCAAAATGACTCTGTATTTTTTTGAGCTTTAAGAGTTTGGAGAAGATCCTCTGTAATCATAAAAGCAAGAATTTTTTCATTCTTGTTGAGGGCTAAATCGATACTTATTTCATTGAAAAACTTTAGGGAGAATATTCCTTGTATGTCAAATTGTTCTTTTAACAATAAACTTAACTCAATATTATTGGTAATTATGGCAATAGTTTTTTTATTGGACATCTTCCCTTGACCCCATAATCGCCTCGCCAACCCGAATGTGTGTAGCGCCAAACTCAACTGCTTTTTTATAATCTCTACTCATACCCATGCTAAGACTTCTTATTTTATTTTCTTCTGATAATTTCCTCAATAAAGCGAAATATAATGAAGGCTCTTCATCCTTTGGAGGAATACACATTAAACCATCAATTTTGAGTGTAATATCCTTTTGTAATTCTTTTAATAAGCCTGGTAGTCGCTCTGGGTAAATCCCATTTTTCCCCAATTCTTTTGCTAAATTTAATTGAATGAAGAGCTCATTTGGGAGATAATTTTCTCCTGAATTTTTCAATATTTTTTCTATTAACTTAACTCTATCAATTGTATGAATTGAAGAAAAAATTGTTAGAGCGTCTCTAACTTTATTTGATTGTAAATTTCCTAACATATGCAGCTCTACATCTTTGTAGCTTTCCATCAAATTAGGCCATTTATTAAGGGCTTCTTTCACTCTGTTTTCTCCGAATGTAAGGTGCCCAATATCTAGCAGGGGTTTAATTGAATCCTGAGTAAATTTTTTGGTCACAATTATCAGCTTAATATCCCTTGGGTCCCTACCGCTTTCTTCTGCTGATTTGGTTATATTATTTTTAACCATTTCTAAATTCTTGATAACATCTTTCATTCTTCTATCGCTTACTTATCCAAATATTAATAAATCTCATTTTTAAACTAAACTTAATGAGAATCAGAAATTTTTAGTTTAGGTTAACTTAGTATTTCTTGATATGGAATAAAAGATATATAACCTTATAATAAGATTTTGGAGCTAGTTTTGAAAAATATTCTTAAATACTGTCTAATTATTATATTAGTAACACCATTATTGTTAACCTGCGCAGGAAAAGTCGATAAACAAATATCTGAGATTGAAAATTCACAATATTCAATGGCTGTTAATGCTTTTCTTTGGAGGGCGAGCCTAGATGCTTTATCGTTCATGCCCTTAGATAAATCTGACCCAATAGGTGGTATAATTTCTACAGAATGGTTTACTGATATTAATTCATCTAATGAAAGGGTGAAGATTGTGGTTTACATAAAAGATAGGAGATTGAGAGCGGATGGATTAACCGTGTCAGTCTTCAGACAAACAAAAGTTGATGAGGGGTGGGTGGACTCCAATACTAATGTTGAAACCTCAAGGTTAATTGAAAATTCAATATTAACGAAAGCAAGAGAATTAAGAATTGGCACAAAAATAAGCGACTAAATATACCAAGATGAAAAATTATTCACCTAAAAAATCCGAGCCTTATTGGCAAGATATTTGGGAAAAAAAGGCGTCTTTTAAAACTAAACCTGTAGATAAAAATTTTCCTAAAAAATACATATTGGAGATGTTTCCGTATCCATCAGGAAAAATTCATATGGGGCATGTACGAAACTACACTATTGGAGATGTGATATCCCGCTATAGAAGGGCAAGAGGTGACAATGTTCTGCATCCTATGGGTTGGGATGCATTTGGCATGCCTGCTGAAAATGCAGCTATGGAAAAGGGTATTCACCCAGAAGAGTGGACTCATCAAAACATTCGTAAAATGCGTGAACAACTCAAATCATTGGGGCTATCTTTGGATTGGGAGAGAGAATTTTCAACATGTGATGAAGAATATATGAAACACCAACAAAGAATATTTATCGACTTTCTTGAGAAAGGTATCGCTTACAGGAAAGAAAGTGAGGTTAATTGGGACCCAGCTGATAAAACAGTTTTAGCTAATGAGCAAGTTATAGATGGGTTGGGCTGGCGATCTGGGGTGCCAGTTGAACGAAAAATATTAAAGCAATGGTTTTTTAAGATTTCTGAATTTTCTGAAATTCTTCTTAATGAATTAGATAATCTTCAAGACTGGCCAGAAAAAGTTAAATTGATGCAAAAAAACTGGATCGGTAGATCGGAGGGAGTAGTTTTTACCTTTAATGTAATAAATGGAGAAAATAATTCGGTTGAAAATATAGATGTCTATTCAACCAGACCGGATACTCTTTTTGGCGCTAATTTTTGTGCTATCGCACCTGATCATAAACTATCTATAAAACTTAAATCGCACAATCCAAAAATAGCTAAATTTATAGAAAAATGTCAGAAAATAGCATCCTCTGAAGAGGCTATAGAAAAGGTCGAAAAGGAAGGAATAGATACAGGATTAAAAGCAGTACATCCATTCATTCATAATAAATATTTGCCAGTCTATATAGCAAATTTTGTTTTATCTGGTTATGGGCAGGGTGCAATATTTGGTTGTCCTGCACACGATCAAAGAGATTTAGATTTTTCATTAAAATACAACCTTCCGTTTCTTCCTGTAATATGTCCTTTTGACGAAGAAGAAGAAAAATTTTTAATCATAGATAAAGCATATACGGGAGATGGGTATTTAATAAATTCTGACTTTTTGAATGGTATGAACGTTGAAGAAGCAAACAAGATATCTATTTCAAGGTTAATAAGAGACCACAACGGGAAGGAAGAAATAAATTATCGTTTAAGAGATTGGGGTGTATCACGACAGCGTTATTGGGGATGTCCGATTCCTGTAATTCATTGTAATAAATGCGGTATTGTTCCAGCAAAAAAGAGTGATTTACCTATTACTTTGCCAAAAGACGTAAAATTTGATAGACCCGGTAATCCATTGGAGTCTCATCCATCCTGGAAGCGAGCAAAATGTCCTAAGTGTGGTGAGGAAAGTAAAAGAGAAACAGATACTTTTGATACATTTGTTGATTCCTCTTGGTATTTTGCTAGGTTCTGTGACCTAAATAAGGAAAAACCCATAGATGAAAAATCTTCTAAATATTGGTTACCGGTAGATCAATATATTGGTGGTGTTGAGCACGCAATATTGCATCTTTTGTACGCGCGATTTTTTACCAAAGCACTTAAAAAAACTGGGCACATGGATTTAGATGAACCTTTTCAAGGAATGTTTACACAAGGGATGGTGTGCCATGAGACTTACCGCAATCAAGACGGTGCGTGGATTGAACCAGAGTTTGCTGAAAAGTTGGATGATAAATTTGTTCATAAAGAAACCAAAGAGATTCTAAGAGTAGGTTCGTCAGAAAAAATGTCTAAATCTAAGAAAAACATAATTGACCCAGATGTTATAATAAAGAAATATGGCGCTGACACCGCAAGATGGTTTGTTATGTCTGACTCCCCGCCAGATAGAGATATTTTTTGGACAGAGGCGGGAATAGAATCTGCAAATAAATTTTTGAATCGAGTATGGAAAACAATTATTAATTATGGCGAAATACTTAAAAAGAAGGATGCTATAAAAAATTCATCATCGCAAAATTCAAAAGAGGTTAGGAAGCTCTCTCATAAGACCTTGGTAAGCTTAACCGAGGACCTTGAAAGAAAATCATTTAATAATGCTATTGCAAGATTATACAGTTTCGTTGGGGCGCTCAATAAAGAGGAAATTACCAAAAATGCTAGTCATCAAGCCGCTAAAGAGGCTTTAGAGTTTCTTTTAATTATGCTTGGACCTTTTGCCCCACATCTTGCTGAAGAAGGATGGCGGTATATTGAAGGTGATGGCCTATTGTGTGAACAAAAATGGCCTGATCATATCAATGATTTTGTGGTTGAAGATAAGATAAAGATAGCAATCCAAATAAATGGTAAAAGAAGAGATGAGATGCTGATTGCAAAAGACGCAGGAGATGATGTTATTAGCGAGATGGCAATAAAAACAAAAAAAATAACGAGACACATCGGTGATCGCAAAATAAAGAAAGTAATAGTTGTCGCCGGGAAGGTAGTTAATGTTGTCTTGTAGGATAACCAAACGATCCTTTCTCTTCTGTCTGTTGTTTGTGCTAGTAGGCTGCGCTTTTGAACCTTTGTACAAATCAGAATCTTTCAGTGACTTTCATATTAAAAGGCCCGATGTACAAGTTATGAACACTGATTTGGTTTACAAAGAATTGAAAAGGTTTTTTAACAACGAAGACGTAAATGCTAGATTTGTAGTTACATTTATTATTGATGAACAATATGAAGACATAGATGTTCGCGAAGATGAAAAGGTTTTAAGAAAGAATATAACAAATAAACTTGATTTTTCGGTTACTGATAATATTACACAAAAAGTCGTTTTCAGTAGTCAATCTTTAGTTTCTTCTGCTTTCAATAGGGTTGCTGAGCCTTATGCTAATTACGTTGCTGAGTCTAATACAAAAAAACAAATTTCAATCTTATTGGCCGAGGATATTCAAAAGCAGCTTCTTCTTTTTAAGGATCGCTATAGAGGAAAATAATGAAGGGAAACTTAACGGAACTTGGAGCATATTTAGAAAATATAAACAAATATAGTCTCATAATGTTCTATGGCCCCAATGGTTATTCAATAGAAGAAAATTATAAAAAAACTTTTGATTATCTCAAGGGTAAAAATGATGAGCCTTTTGAAACTCAAGAGTTAATTTCGAAAAATATTCTAAATGAAACTGATATTTTTTATCAGCAAATCAACTCTATGCCTTTTGGCGGGGGTACTAGCATCTTAAAAATTAATCTTTTGGAAACCGAATCTGCTGGATGTTTAAAAGATTTTTTAAAAAAACCAATTGATGGAGTTAAAATTATTGTAAAGGCGGGACAATTGGCTCCGCGATCGAGTCTGCGAAAAAATATTGAAAAAAGCCCGATAGCAATATCAATACCAATATATGAAGACAGCCAAAGGGATTTAAATCTTTTTATAAAAGATTTTTTTAAAATAAATAATTTTTCTATATCAAATAATGGGTGCTTAAAAATTTCTTCCTTAATCGGCAGCGACAAAAATTTAATAAAAAACTCTCTCGAATTATTGTTACTTTATTCTTTACAGCAAAGGGAAAAAGACATTTCAGAGTCTACAATAGATTTAGTTTTAAGAGATGAGAAACTATTACAAACACGTGATTTATGTAATTACGTTGGATTGGGAAACGTAAATAAATCCTTACAATCTGTACACAAACTACGATTACAAGGATACCAGCCAATCCAGTTTATTAATGCTTTGTCTTCTCACTTTCAAAAGATACATAATGTTTCAATCAAAAGGAGTTCTGGTATTCCCATTTCAAGAGCAATGCAAGAATTAAAGCCGCCTGTTTTTTTTAAAGAAAAAGAATCTTTTGGAAAACAGGTTCATCTCTGGGAAACAAAAAAGACTGAAAAGGTTTTCTCCATATTAAATAATGCCGATAAAGAAATAAAAAATTCAGTTAATTTGGGTGAACTAATTATTAATGATGTAGTTTTGAGAATCTCAGCTGCAGCTAAGAAGTGAAGTATTATTTATTTAGTCTTTTTATAATATAGTCCAACTGCTCAAAATTTTTGTAGACAACCTTAAGCTCTCCTTGTTCGCCTTTCTTCTGTTTGATTGTTACAGTTAACCCCAAATGATCACTTAAGCTCTTTTCAATAGCGAGGGCATTAGGATCTTTTTTTGTATTACCGCTACTGCTTTTAATGTTTTTCCTGTTCTTCACATAATTAACATATTGCTCTAGCTGTCTTACACTCATTTTCTTTTTTATTGCGAACTGGGCAATTGATAATGCATTTTCTAAACCCACCAACGATCTTGCGTGACCTGCTGTTAAAATTTTTCTTTGTACAAAGTCTTGCACTTTATGGGGAAGAGATAGTAGCCTCAATGTATTGGCAATATTTGACCTGGACTTTCCTATTATTTTTGAAAGATCCTTTTGTGTATAATTGTGCTCTACTAATAACTTATTTAAGCCAGAGGCCTCTTCTATCGCAGTTAAATCCTCCCTTTGAATATTTTCTATTAAAGCGATCTCAAGAACTTCATTTTCTTCAAGATCTTTAATAACAACTGGAATCTCGTGGAGGTTTGCTTTTTGAGCGGCCCGCCATCTTCTTTCACCCGCAATTATTTGATATTTCTTCTCTTCGAGAGGTCTAACTAATATGGGTAATAATATTCCTTTTTCTTTAATAGATTGCGCTAATTCATTTATGGAATCCTCGTCAAAAGTTTTTCTTGGTTGGTTACGATTCGGCTCTAAGTATTCTATTGGTATTTTTGCGCCTTCAGTTTTTATTTCTGAAGAATTTAAGTCCCTCATCTCTGCTTCGCCCAGGTCTCCGATAAGCGCTGCCAAACCTTTTCCTAGGCTTTTTTTCTTTTCTTTTGCCATTTTTAATTTATCTCCCAACCGGCTTTAATCAATACTTCTCTCGCTAAATTAATATATGCTTGACTACCAAGACACTTGTAATCATAGATAAGGGCCGGAACGCCGTGTGAGGGTGCCTCTGAAAGGCGAACGTTCCTTGGTATTATTGTTTGAAAAACATCGTGACCAAGGTATGCTCTTACGTCCTCTTCTACTTGGTTGGAAAGGTTGTTGCGAGCATCATACATTGTTAGTATGACTCCCTCGAGCCTTAGTTTGGTGTTAATGGTATTTCTAATTTTGTTAATCGTTTTAATCAGCTGGCTTAAACCTTCAAGCGCATAAAATTCTGCTTGAAGAGGTACTAACGCCCCCTCTGATGCAACCAAAGCATTTAATGTTAGGATGTTTAATGCGGGGGGGCAATCAAGCAGTATAAAATCGTAATTTAATTCTTCTAGTAGGGATTCTCTTAATCTTGTAGCTCTATCAGAGGAATTTGCTAGCTCAATATCAAGACCTAAAAGGTTTTCATTGGCTGTTATTACATGAAGATTGGGAACAGCGGTTTCTTTATATAATTTTGTCGCACTGATTTTATTTATAAGAATATCGTATGTCCCATTATTTCGATCTGCTTTTTCTATTCCTAGTCCTGTCGAAAGATTTCCTTGTGGATCTAAGTCAATTAGCAACACTTTTGCTCCACACGCCGCCATAGCTGTTCCTAAATTAATTGTTGTAGTTGTCTTTCCAACTCCTCCTTTTTGATTAATTACTGAGTAAATCTTTTTAGAGTTCATTTCTTTTCAACACTATTAACCACAATAATCCTTGACTTATTATTGGTAAGGCTTTCGTGGGCATCAAAATCAAATTTCCAGAGGGTCTGTGCTTCTTTAATTTCTTTCTCCCAATTTACTCCTTTATGGAAGATTCCTATTGAACCCACCTTAAAGTGATCAAAAGTTAGATTCAAAAGTTTCTTCAATGGCAAAAGGGCCCTTGCTAAAATTACATTTTTTCCAATTTGACTAGGTTTAATATTTTCAAATCTTTCTTGGTAAATTTTCATTCCCAGAAATAATTGGGAATTAGCTCGGGCAATAAAACTATATTTTTTATAGTTAGATTCTACCAGGTGGGCAGTGATTTCTTCTCTTAATATTTTAACGACTATGCCAGGTAAGCCTGCGCCTGAACCAATATCAACAAAGGAAGTGTATTTTTTATTTTTAGGAAAATAATTCAACGCTTGGGCGCAATCACAAATATGTCTTTCCCAAACATTTTTTATTGTTCGCACGCCTATTAAGTTAGTTTTTTTATTAGCTTCTAACAGCATATTTTTATAAACAAGTAGTTTATTTTCTACCTCGTTTGAAATCTTCATTTTTCCAATCAAAACTTTTTCTTTTTTCAGAATTCGGCCCCTTTGGAATTTCTCATATGAGAAAGTATTAAACTTATTGCTGAGGGTGTAATTCCATCAATTCTTTGTGCTTGGCCAAGTGTTCTGGGTTTAATTTTAGAAAGCTTATCCTTATTTTCGTTTGAAAGGCCATCAATTAAATCATAGTTAAAATTAGGCTTTAGTTTTTTTGATTCCTCTTTTTTAAAATTATCAATTTCTTTTTTCTGCCGCTTCAAATATCTACAATAGGTAGCTTCGGCCGAAATGGTTTTTCTGGTAGACAAATTAATATTTTCTAGCTTTTTCCAAATTTTTTCTAGATCTTTAAAGTTAATTTCTGGATAGCCCAATAGATCAAAGGCTGATCTTTTTTTCCCGTCACAATTAATTTTTAAGCCCTTTCTTCTTGCTTCGGTTGGAGAAATAGTTAATTCATGAAGACTGCTCCTGGCTTGATTAATTTTAGATTTTTTTAATTTCCAAGATTTTTTTCTTTCCTGCCCCACTACCCCCAAAGATATTCCTGTATCAGTTAGCCTGTGGTCTGCATTATCTGCCCTTAAGCTTAATCTATACTCCGATCTTGATGTAAACATGCGATATGGTTCGGTTACACCTTTGGTCACCAGGTCATCGATTAAAACACCTATATATCCATCCGATCTATCAATATAATACAATTTTTTACCCCGGCTGTGTCTCGCGGCATTTATGCCAGCGATTAAACCTTGTGCTGCCGCTTCTTCATATCCTGTTGTTCCATTAATTTGACCGGCAAGCCAAAGACCCTTGATTTTCTTAACAGAGAGACTGTGGTCAAGCTCCCTTGGGTCTACATAATCATATTCTATGGCATAACCAAATCTTCTTACTTTGGCATTTTCAAGGCCCCTAATGGTTTTTATAAATGCAAGTTGAATATCTTCTGGTAATGAGGTTGAGATACCGTTTGGATAGATAAGGTCACTATTCAAACCCTCCGGTTCCAAAAAAATTTGGTGGTTTTTCTTTTCGGGAAATCGGATTATTTTATCTTCTATTGAAGGGCAATATCTCGGCCCTGTACTAGTTATATTACCAGAAAACATTGCAGACAGTCTTATATTGTTTGAGATAATGTGATGGGTCTCTTCGTTTGTGTGTGTAATATGACAAACTGTTTGTGGCACATGAATTTTATTGCTCATATAAGAAAAAGGTTCGGGCGTGGTGTCCCCTTTTTGCGCTTCAAGCAATTCAAAATTAATAGACTCTTTTATTAGTCTAGCTGGCGTACCTGTTTTTAACCTAGATAGGGTCAAATCAAACTTTTTTAATCTCTTTGATAGGGTTGTCGTAGGAGCCTCTCCATATCTACCTCCTGGTGTTGTATTTTTACCACAGTGGATTACACCATTCAAGAACGTTCCTGTTGTGAGAATAAGGGAATTACAAAAATACTCGCCTTGGTCACACCTTATTCCACAAATTGTGTTATTTTCTATAATAATATCGTTTACACTTGCTTCAACAATAGTAAGGTTTTTCTGTTCTTTCAGGGCTTTTTGCATATTCCCAAGGTAAAGGATCCTGTCTATTTGGGCCCTAGGCCCCTGGACCGCTGGCCCCTTGCTTCGATTTAGAACCCTGAATTGAATACCAGATAAATCTGATATAACGCCCATTAATCCATCAAAGGCATCTATTTCCCTTATTAAATGCCCCTTACCTATTCCTCCCATTGCAGGATTGCATGACATAGCCCCAATGGTGGTAATGTGCTTAGTTAATAAAAGAGTATTTACCCCAATGCGCGCAGATGCTGCTGCTGCTTCACAACCCGCATGCCCCCCACCTATCACTATAGTATCAAAATTGTGCATATATACCTTTTTTAGTGTCTTCGGTGTAATTTTTCAAGAACAATGTTTCACATGAAACAATTTATTTTCCAATACAAAAATCATTAAAAATACGCCCAAGAATTTCTTCATTATGTGTTTTTTCTGTAATTAGGCCTATTTCAATAAGTGCGCGATTAATATTCTCTGAATCAAGCGCTGGGTCTTGATAATTAATTCTCTCAAGACTTTTTAGGGCTCTCTTAACGTGTCCAAATTCTCGCTCTGAAGTAATTACTGGGCCGTTATAAACAGAGGATATTTTTTTTACTCGAAACATAATCTTATCCGTTAACCGGTCTAGGCCCTTGTTATTTTTTAAAGATATAGTTACATCTCTTTTTTCGTTATTGGCTTTTTTAAGATCGGCCTTGTTTATCACCACTAAATCATCCTTGTTTTTTGTCAGGTTAATGTCCCTAAATGGCTTTTTTAGGCTGTTGTCTCCTATAAAAATCCTTATATCCGCAACACTGCCTGTAATTAGCGCCCTTCTTTTGCCTTCTTTTTCAATTTCGTCTTTTGTATTTCTTATGCCGGCTGTATCAAAAACTGTGACAGGAATTCCCGAAAACTCCATTTTTGCAGTCAGAATGTCCCTCGTGGTACCTGGTTTTTTTGAAACAATTGCAGATTCTTTTTTAGATAAATAGTTGATTAAACTTGATTTACCTGAATTTGTCCTTCCAAGTATTGCAATTTTTATTCCTTCCCTTATGGCTGTGCCTTGTTTTTCACTTTTAAGGTGTTCCTTAAATTCTAATCTTGTTTTGTTTATTTTCTTTCTTACGGCATCGTAGATATTTCTTGGTATCTCCTCGTCGGAAAAATCTATTGATGCCTCAACTAACGACAAAACATCCCGAAGACTCTCAAGCCACGCAAAATACTTATTGGTTGCTTGGTCAGAATAGTGCCTAAAGGCCTGTCTTCTTTGTTCTTCTGTTTCGGCTCGAATAAGGTTTCGAAGACCCTCTACCTGTAATAAATTTAGTTTTCCGTTTATATACGCAATTTTAGTAAATTCCCCGGGCCTGGCAAGCCTAAGACCTTTGATTTTTGAAAGTTCTAGCAAAACTTTTTTTATAATGGCCGAGCTACCGTGCAGGTGAAACTCGGCAACACTTTCTCCTGTAAAGCTTTTTCCCTCAGGAAAAAACAAGGTTATGGCTTGATCAATAATTTCCTTCTTTGAAGAGGTTATGTTTGTAAGCTCGGCATATCTTGGTTTAGGGTTCCTTCCTGTCAGAACCCTTATGCTTTCTTTTGCTTTTTTTCCAGAGACACGGATTATGGCAACGCCAGATTGTCCTTCAATTGTAGATAGGGCGTAGATTGTCATAATTGCGGCTCTTTCCAAGGATTATTTTAAATGCTTATCTAGGTATTTAATAGAGTTATTTATTTCAAAAAAAGGAACTTCGACATGTTTGCCCGGGTTGATATGGAGGGTCTTTTTGTTCGTGCCCAAAAGATCGTATAATTCTAAACATTTGTCTCGTGGGACAACCTCATCGTCCCACTGAATAAGGAACATAACAGGACGCTCAAGTTTTGGCGCTAGTGTTTTTAAGTGCTCCTTGTTGGGCCCCCAAACGCCCATCAAACCCAGAACGGCGATCCTTATCCTTTTGTCCACTACACTAATCGGCAGTCCCATCATTGTACCCATTGATAGCCCCCACCATCCGGTTGGGACAGGGCCCATTTCCATTTCAATAAAGCTTAAAGACTCTTTCCAGTCCTCCAGCATTCCAAAATGCCCTCCACCCTCTTCCCAGGCCCTTTTGAATAAATCTGGGTTAGATCCTTCGCTAAATTCGGTGGTGCTTCTTTCGCCGTGCCCCGGTCCGTCTATCGCCATGCATGAAATTCCTTTTTTGAGAAGCTCAGAAGCTATAAACTGAATATGTTCTGATTTTTTGTGCTCGGTTCCGCCGTGGCCTAATAGGACAAGGCGATCGTGTGTGTTTTCTTTCGGAGACCAAAGTATGCCCGGAACCTTTTTGTTGTTAACCTTTATTGTAAAGGTTTTTTCTGTGGTTTCTTCTTCGTTACTATCTTTGCTGGTCCAGGTTATTGAGGCCTCTTGGTTTAGGTGTTCATAGAATCGTAAAAATCGTCGTTTGATTGTGTCTGAGACAACTTATCTAATAAAAACTCTATTGCATCGGTTGTTCCCATGGGGTCAAGAATTCGTCTCAGAACGTATATTTTCTGAAGTTTATCTTTATTTATTAAAAGTTCTTCTTTCCTTGTGCCAGACTTCATAATGTCTATTGCTGGATATACCCTCTTGTCAGCAATTTTTCTGTCTAGCACAATCTCGCTGTTTCCTGTTCCCTTAAATTCTTCAAAAATAACCTCGTCCATTCTGCTTCCGGTATCTATTAGGGCTGTTGAGATTATTGTTAAGGAGCCCCCTTCTTCAATGTTTCTTGCTGCGCCAAAAAATCTTTTTGGTCGTTGTAGGGCGTTAGCGTCAACGCCTCCCGTTAAAACTTTTCCTGACGATGGAACTACTGTATTAAAAGCTCTTCCTAGTCTTGTTATTGAATCAAGGAGGATGACTACATCTCTCCCGTGCTCTACTAGTCTTTTTGCTTTTTCCATTACCATCTCAGATACCTGAACATGACGAGAAGCCGGCTCGTCGAAGGTTGAAGACACGACCTCCCCATCAACTGACCTCTGCATATCAGTAACCTCTTCGGGTCTTTCGTCTATTAAGAGTACAATTAAATAACACTCTGGCTGATTTTTTGTTATAGAGTTTGCTATGTTTTGTAAAAGCACTGTTTTTCCTGTTCTTGGAGGAGAAACAATTAAAGCTCTTTGTCCTTTTCCAAGTGGGGCAACTATGTCTATAATCCTATCAGAAAGATCCTTTTTGTCTTCTTCACTTACTTCCATAACAAGAGCGCTGTCTGGGTATAGTGGGGTTAAATTATCGAAATGAACTTTAGTCCGTGCTTCTTTAGGGTCTTCGAAATTAATTGCATTAATTTTTACTAAAGCAAAATATCTTTCACCTTCTTTAGGTCCCCGAATATAACCATCAACAGTGTCTCCTGTTCTAAGAGAAAATTTTCTTATTTGAGACGGACTAACATATATATCGTCAGGACCAGGCAAATAGTTAGCATCAGACGATCTTAAAAAACCAAACCCGTCCTGCAATATTTCTACAACTCCCTGGCCTAAAATTTCAGTGTTTTGTTCGGCTAGATTTTTTAAAATTGCAAATAAAAGTTCTTGTTTTCTCAAAGAACTGGAGTTTTCAATACCTATTTCATCAGCGAAAATTATTAACTCACTGGCATTTTTTTGTTTAAGCTCTGTTAATTTAACTTCTTTCATGTTCGTCCTTAAAAATTGAATAAAAGTATATGTTGTGAAGTTGATCGAGGCATAATTATATATATAATATATATGTAGTTGTTGTAGGAACAAGAATAACGGTGATTAATATTATACCAACAAAGTTATTAACAAAATAGAAAAATTAGAAGAATAAGACATTTTTATCCACAAAACACAAAAAAACGTTAATTTTCAATGGCTTAATTTAACGTTAATTATGTTAATTACGTTTATAAAAGTATATTTTACGTCTTTTTAACCAAAAAAAACAGGAATTTATAAAAATAAATAAAAATGTTAGTCTAATTGGAACAATATGAACATCTGACCATAAAAAAAAACTATCAATAATTTATATAAAATACTAAACAGGTTAATAACAGGTTATGAACAAAAGAAGTAAAAAAAAATTAACCATTCACCTTGTTTCTGACTCTACCGGGGAAACCCTTAGGTCTGTAGGGGCCGCCGCCGCCGCTCAATTTTCCAGCGCTGATTATGTTGAAAGGGTTTATCCTCTTATAAGAACTCAAAAACAACTTGAACGTGTATTTAAAAAAATAAAACAGGGCCGCGGAATAGTCCTGTGCACCCTCGTTGACGACAAACTAAGAAAGGAGTTAGAGGATTTCTGCGGCCTTGAGAAGATACCATACATGCCGATAATGGAGAGCATTGTTTCTTTAATAGAGAAATATCTAAAAGAACGGGCCATCAAAAAACCCGGCGGACAACACGAGCTTAACAAAGAATACTTTAGGAGGATAGAGGCGATAAACTATGCCCTTGAACACGATGACGGCCAAAGAAAAGAAACCCTCGACCAGGCAGAAATAATAATAGTGGGGGTTAGCCGAACCTCAAAAACACCAACTTGTATATATTTGGCTAATCAGGGCATAAAGGCTGCAAACGTACCGCTTTTACCCGGACAAGACCTTCCAAAAGAAATAACAAAAGCTAAAAATTCGTTAGTTGTATCTTTAATAATCTCGCCAAAAAGCCTTGTTGAGATAAGGCAAAAAAGAACAAAGAATCTCGGACTCGAAGAGCCCAAAGACCAATACACCGACTTATACAACGTAGAAAGAGAAATAGAAAACGCAAAAAAGATATTTTCATCTATGAGCTGGCCGATAATTGATACCACTAGAAGGTCTGTTGAGGAAACAGCCGCCGCAATCCTAAACATACGATCCCAAGGAAGCTAAAATGAAAATAGTTTTAGCCTCATCATCCCCCTCAAGGAGAAAAATTCTTAAAAATGCAGGCATTGATTTTTTAGTTACGAAACCCCTCATAACAGAGAACAAAGAAAAGAAAAAATACAAAGGCCCCCCAAAAAAACTCGCTTTATATCTTGCTGAAAAAAAAGCTCTTTCTATTAAAACCCAAAAGGATACAATTGTTGTTGGCGCAGATCAGGTCCTTTTTTTTCAGGGAAAGGTTTTCGATAAACCCAGGTCAATCAACGAAGCCAAAAAACACCTCTTGCTGTTATCAGGAAAGACACACAACCTAGTGTGCGGGACAGTCATAGCAAAGAATGATAGAATAGTCTGGAAACATACTGAAGAATGCAAGATGACGATGCACAAGCTCGAGAAAAATTATTTAGATCATTACCTCAAGCTAACAGGAAAAAAAATTCTTAAGTCGGTGGGCGCTTATACAGTTGAAGGATGTGGTGTGCGACTATTTAGAAAAATTGATGGAGATTTTTTTTCTATAGTTGGTTTGCCTTTAATACCCCTTTTGAATGAAATAAGAAAGCTGGAAAAAAAATAGAATGAAAAAAGCCGCCGTCATAGGAAACCCCATTGTGCACAGCAGATCGCCCACGATCCATAATTATTGGTTAAAGAAACACGGTATTGAAGGGCACTACGAAGCCATCAAGGCAGACGATGAAAAAGATTTCGAAAAAGTTATAACCAGACTTATTGATGAGGGCTACTCAGGATTCAATGTAACCACCCCCTTCAAAGGAAAGGCCTTCGATTTATGCGACACCTTACAAGATCACAAAAAACATCTTGTAAGCACCAAAGCAGTGAATTCAGTAAAAATAAAAAACGGAAAATTATTTGGCGATAGCACAGACATATTTGGTTTCTACAACGGTGCGTTTAACCAGATAGGCGAAATAGAGTTTAGTAAAGCCTCATATGAAAAAAACGTAACTATTTTGGGGGCTGGAGGCGCTGCGCGTACCATAGCCTACTCCCTTGTCGACCAAAAGATCCCACCCCGCCAACTAACTATACTTAACAGATCACGAGAAAGAGCATCACTATTGTGTAAGACACTTAATGAGCATAGTAATTACAACCTTACATCAAAAAGTATGAACATAAAACACTATGATCTGGATATAGAAAACTTTAAAAGAGAAACTAAAGAGTGCGACCTTTTGATTAATTGCACGACTATGGGTATGGAGGGCGGCGCCGAAGAGCTTAATTTTGATCTTGCTAACTGCAAGGAGAGTTTGGTGGTTTATGATATTGTTTATTCACCAATAGAAACTGGGCTTTTAAAAAAAGCAAATAGCCGCGGTCTCAGAACCATAAAAGGCCTTGGTATGCTGATATATCAAGCAGCACCAGCCTTCAATAGTTTTTTTGGTGTTTGGCCGGATGTCAAAGATGACATATTTAATCTTTTAGAAGAAGACCTAAAGGTCCGCAAATGATTAAGATCGGATTAACTGGATCAATTGGCATGGGAAAGACGGAAACGGGAAAAATCTTTTCTGAATTTGGCTTTCCTGTATACAACGCTGATAAGGCAGTTCATAGGTTGTACGCCCCAAGACAGAAAGGCGCAGAAAAGATAAAAGAGATATTCCCATTTGCAATCAATCCCGATGGATCGGTTAATAGAGAAAACCTAAGCAAGGAAGTTTTAGGGGACACAAAAAAGATTAAGATGCTTGAAGGTATCATTCATCCCCTTGTGGGCGAAGACAGGGAGATTTTCTTCCTGGAAAATTCTAACTCACACGCTGTTGTGTTGGACATCCCATTGTTATTTGAAACAGGGGGTGAAAAATATGTTGACATAATTGTAGTTGTGGACGCGCCGAAAGATATTCAGGAGAAAAGGGTTTTGTCACGCCCAAACATGACGAAAGAAAAATTTGAAAAGATCATTGTGGAACAAATGCCCAATGAGTTAAAAAAAAAGAGGGCTGATTTTGTCGTTGATACTTCTATAAGTATTGAGGATGCGACAAGACAGGTTGGAGAAATAGTTAAAAAAATAAAAGGCAACAAATGAGGGAAATAGTTTTAGATACGGAGACCACTGGCCTTAGTCCTGAAAAAGGTGACAGGGTTGTCGAAATTGGATGTGTCGAACTCTTTAATCATGTTCCAACGGGCAAAACATTCCAAACCCACCTAAATCCCGAACGTTCAATGGATGCGGGGGCACAGGAAATACACGGGCTGACTGACGATTTTCTCAAAAGCCAACCAATTTTTTTGAAAATAGCGGATGAATTTTTAAGTTTTATTGGGAAAAGCACCCTTGTAATTCATAATGCAGAATTTGATTTAGCCTTTCTGAACAGCGAGCTCAATAGAATTGGTAGGGGAAATATAGAATTTGAAAGAGCTATAGATACTCTCTCCATAGCAAGAAAAAAATTCCCGGGAGCACAAAATAGCCTCGATGCTCTTTGTAGGCGATTTGATGTAGATAACTCTAGAAGAGATCTTCATGGCGCTCTTTTAGACTCAGAAATCCTGGCAGAGGTATATTTAGAGCTTATTGGGGGCAAGGAACCCGATTTAAATTTGGTTAACAAAAAGAAAGAAGACAGCGAAAAAACTACCAACACGAGAAGAAAACCCAATAAAAGAGACACCCCCCTAAAACATGGTGTTTCTCAAGCAGAAGAGGAAAAACATCTAGAATTTATCCAGAATCTCAAAACCCCCATTTGGAATAAAAGCTAAAAGAACTTTAAGAAATAAAAGAAGTGTGAAACACAATATAATAAATGGGCATACCCAGAATAGATCGCCGAGAGGAAAAGAAGATTTGTAATTTTTGAACTATAACTTTCTCTGTTCACTTTCTCTCAGTCTGTCGATAAGATAATTTATCAATTTTTTCATAATAAATCTACGGCAGCCAGGAATTAAGAGAGATAAGCCTAAGAAATCTGTTATTGCTCCAGGTATTATAAAAAAGAAACCACCTAGCAACAACCCCAGTCCATCCACTATTTCACCTATAGCTTTCTGACCTTGAGAGAGTTTAACCTGAAGTTCATTTATTAAACCAATGCCCTGTTGACGTATGTGCATTATTCCGAAAATAGCAGTTCCTAATATGATAAACAACGTAGGAAAGAAACCAATTAAGCTACCCAGTTTAATTAGAAGAAAAATCTCCAAAACTGGTAATGCAAATAATAATATTAATAGGAATTGGGGCATAAGATTATATTAAATATAATACATTAAAGTTATTTTCTCATTCTATTAATAAAAAATTTAGTATAATACTCCCAACTATAACATTTGGAGAGATTTATGGGTAACCCATTTGACCCTTTAAACATAATTTTAATTGTAATTGCTGTTGTTGGCTTTATTCGTTTGAGGATGATATTAGGCAGAAGAACAGGAAATGAGGACCCCATCGGTCGAAAAAAACACCCTCCCTATACCAAGGAAGAAAATATAATAAATATTTCTCCTTCACCAATTAAGAGCAAAAAAAAGCTTAATAAGGATGAAGTGCTTGAATATCTTGAGAACAATATTTCAAACTTCGATAGAATGAAATTTATTGAAGGCGCCCAAAACGTTTATAAATTAATCCTTAAAAGCTACTCTGATGGAAACCTCAAAAAAATTAAGGGCTTTATAAGTAAGGAAGTTTTCGAGGGCTTTGATAAAGCTATAAAGGACAGAAAAAATAAAGAACATAAGTTAGTGAACGAAATAATTGAGTTTGATAAGTGCGAAGTTGCAGAAGCAATTTTGGATAAAAAAGAAGCAATTATTACCGTAGAATTTTATACGCGAATTATTAGTTATGCAGTAGACAAAAACGAAACAATAATAGAGGGAAACAAAGATAATCCTCATTCTGTAATCGACTATTGGACATTCAAGAAAGCATTAAAAGACAAAAGCCCCATATGGACGTTGATTACAACCGAGTCAGAAACCTAAAAAATGAAAAAACTTAGTGAGATTGATCTTTTGCTTTGGCGGAAGACCAATAATGACAATCCATCTGAATACGAGGAAATGATAAGAAATTTAGAAGGGCTAACCCCAGCATCAATTCCAAGAGAGATTTTAAAGAAGCTTGCGAATAAAAGACTTCCAACCGATGCAACCCTTGATTTGCATGGTTATGATAGGATAAGCGCAAGGGAACAGGTAATAAAATTCATCAAAGACTCCGTTAATTCTCGATGCAAATATGTTTGTATCATTACGGGGAAGGGCAAAGGACTTGTCAGAGACTCTGTTTTAAGTTATTTGAAGGAAAAAGATTCATTTCTCTTTGTTGTAGGGTATTCTTCAGCACATAGATTGCAGGGTGGAGATGGAGCAATAATCATTCACTTAAGAAAAAAGAAACATTAGGGTGAGATTAATGAGTAAAACGAAATCAGAAAGAATTGGAAAGATTCTAAGAGAGACCAAAGAAACACAAATAGAGGTTGAAATCAATATTGATGGATCGGGCGTTTCTGAAGTTGATACAGGTATAGGATTTTTGAATCATATGTTGGAAAGTTTTTCACGTCACTCGCTTATAGATTTGAAGCTTGCCGCAAAAGGAGACTTGCATGTTGATCAGCATCATACTGTTGAAGATACAGCAATTGTCATTGGTTCTGCTATTGCTGAAGCTTTAGGTAACTTTTCCGGCATTACACGCTTTGGTAGCTCATTACTTCCCATGGATGAAACCCTTACAAGGGTTTCTATAGATGTTTCAAAAAGGCCACATTTAATATGGAAGGTATCTTTTTCTAAGCCACTTCTTGGAGAAATGGATACCGAGCTTTTTCAGGAATGGTTTGGCGCTTTTTCACAAAACCTTGGAGCAACCCTACATATCGAAAACATTTATGGAGAAAATAACCACCATATTGCAGAGTCTTGTTTCAAGGGTCTTGCCAGATCCTTAAGAGAAGCCTTAACTATTGATCCAAGAGAACTAGGAAGGATTCCTTCAAGCAAAGGAAAACTGGGAAGTTAAGTTATATGAAAAATATAGCGATAGCTATAATTGATTATGAATGTGGCAACCTGCATTCTGCATTAAAGTCGATAGAGCTTGCGAAGGATAAGTCTAGTATTTCAGGCGACGTAGTGATTACGAATGATCCCGACACTATCTTAAAATCAGATAGAATAGTATTGCCCGGAGTTGGCGCTTTTGCTGCATGCAATGAAAAATTTAACAACATTGGGGGCTTGAGAGAGGCTATTGAAGAGAAGGTGTTCAAACTTTCTACGCCCATTCTAGGTATTTGTATAGGGTTGCAATTAATGGCCGATAAAAGCTTCGAAGATGGTGAGCACGTAGGCCTGAGCTGGATTCCAGGAGAAGTTCGTGTGCTTTCTCCCAACGACAAAGAACTCAAAGTACCACATATTGGTTGGAACAACATTCTAGTAAAGAGAGAGAAAAGTTTTTTAAGCAATATAAATGGTGCGGATTTTTATTTCGTACACTCTTATTGTTTTCAAGCGAAAGAAAGTGAAAATATAATAGCAGAAACTGAATACGGCATTCCCTTTGCCTCAATTTTGTCCAAAGACAATATAATTGGCACCCAATTTCATCCTGAGAAGAGCCAAGGTATTGGAGTACAATTTCTACAAAATTTTATGGAATGGCGACCATGATTCTTTATCCAGCAATAGATATATATGAAAAAGAATGTGTCAGATTAGAGAGAGGGAATTTTGATAAAAAAACAGTTTTTAATCAAAGTCCATTAGTGCAAGCTCAACTCTTTGAGGAAACAGGATGTTCTTGGATTCACATTGTAGATCTCAACGCGGCAAGATACGGGAACTCGGAGAATTTTGAGATCATTGATCTGATAACCAAAGAAACTTCGATGAATATACAATTTGGAGGCGGAGTCAGATCAATAGGGGCTATAGAAAAATATTTAAATATTGGAGTAAAAAAGATTGTTATAGGCACAGAGGCAATAAGAAATAATGACTTTATGACTGAAGCAGCAAGCTCTTTTCCTGAAAATATTTTAATAGCCATAGATGCACGCCGGGGAAAAATTTCTATAGAAGGATGGACCAAAGATACAGAGGTTACCCCACTAGAATTTGCTAAGATTGCTGAGGATAAGGGAGCAAAGGGTATTATATTTACTGATATAGAAAGGGACGGAATGATGAAGGGCCCAAATATATCGTCAACCATTAAATTAGCTGACTTTCTCAATATCCCTGTAATTGCGTCTGGAGGCATTAAGGATATTGATGACATTAAAGAATTAAAAAGTAACGAAGACAAAGGAATAAGCGGCGTAATATGTGGAAAATCAATTTACACTGGAAATATACAAATTTCCGAGGTTCTAAAAATTTCAGGAATTCAATAAATGCTTAAAACAAGAATAATACCGTGTTTAGATGTTAGAGATGGGCGTGTTGTCAAAGGAGTGAAATTTCTTAATTTAGTTGATGCAGGAGATCCGGTAGAATGTGCAAAAGCATACGATGCAGCGGGAGCAGATGAGTTATGTTTTTTGGATATAACCGCTAGTCATGAGAAACGACCAATTTTATTAGATATAGTTCGAAGCACTGCAGAGAAATGCTTTATGCCCTTAACGGTTGGGGGTGGCATTAATAACATAAATGACATTAAGGCGCTTTTATCCTCAGGCGCAGATAAGGTTTCCATTAATACTGCCGCGGTAACAAACCCAACAATTATTGGCGATGCAAGCAAGACTTTCGGAAGACAATGTATCGTGGTCGCGATAGATGCAAAGAAAACAAGTCACAATAATTGGGAAATATTTACTCATGGTGGCAGAAAGTCAACGGGTATAAATGCTATCCAATTCGCAGTAAAAGCGACAAAATTTGGCGCAGGAGAGCTATTACTAACCTCAATGGATAGAGACGGCACAAGAATGGGGTATGATATAGAGTTATTAAGAGCTATTAGTACTAGTGTTTCGATACCTATTATTGCCTCAGGGGGCGTGGGAAACGTAGAACATATGATTGAAGGAGTTTTAGAGGGAAATGCGAATGCTGTTTTGGCGGCTTCAATTTTTCACTTTGGAGAAATAAGCATAGAAGATGCTAAAATAAAAATGGCTGAATCAGGTATCAATGTAAGGATCTAAGAGTAAAGATAATGACTAAAGATAGTAAAATATTAGACGAACTTTGGAAGGTCATAAATGAAAGAGAGCAATCTATTGGGGTATCTTCCTATACAAGGGAGATGCTTGAACAAGGAATAAATAAAATTGCCCAAAAGCTTGGAGAAGAGGCCTCAGAGTTAATAATAGCCACATTGGCGGAAACAAAAAAAGAAGTTGTTGGTGAAAGTGCTGATTTATTGTATCACTGGCTTTTACTTCTGAAGGCTTCGGGAGTTGAACCCTCTGAAGTTTACCAAGAACTTGCAAATAGAAGAAAATAAAAAAGGATTAAACTGTGGTTAACACGACTAAAAAAGATCCTTACGACAGACTATATAAATTTTTCCCCCCCACTCGTTGGACAGAATTAAAACACGTCAATGATTCATTGATGTCTGAAAGAGAACTAGAGGACCTTTTAGGTGTAGGTGTTTCTGTGGATCTAGAGGAAGTCAGGGATATTTATTTACCCATTGCGGAATTGATTATTATTAACATAAAAAAGTCACAAGAGCTGAACAAAGAGATTCACGCTTTTTTTAAATCAGAAAAAAGAAACTTGCCCTACATAATTGGAGTTGCTGGATCTGTGGCGGTTGGAAAGTCCACTTTTTCAAGAATCCTTCAGGTGCTAATATCAAGATTATCGGATTTTGGAACAGTAGATCTAGTAACAACTGATGGTTTTTTGTACCCCAACAAAACGCTAGAAGAAAAAGACCTAATGGAAAGAAAGGGTTTCCCGGAAAGTTTTAATGTAAGAGCACTATTTGATTTTTTGTCAGAAATTAAATCAGGAAAAGATCAAGTAAGGGTACCTGTATATTCACATCTTACCTATGATATTGTAGAGAATGAAGAAATAATCATCAATAACCCGGATATTCTTATATTAGAGGGCATAAACGTACTTCAACCCCCCCGAATTAAAGATAATATTATTGAGCCAATAATTTCAGACTTTTTCGATTTCTCAATCTATCTTGACGCAGAGGAACCACATATACGCAAATGGTACATTGAGAGATTTCTTGAATTACGTTCTACAGCCTTTAATCAGAAGGGAGCCTTTTTTAATCGATTTGCAAATCTAAGTGATGAAGAAGCTGTAGGTATTGCTAAAGTTATATGGGAAGAAATTAACTTAAAAAACCTAGAAGAAAATATTTTACCCACAAGGAACAGAGCGTCGCTAATTGCAAAAAAAGGAAGTGACCACAATATTAACGAATTATGGATCAGAAAAATTTAAGTGTGTTACTGTAAAATATGGTAAATAAAATAAAAACAACTGTTATTGGCGCTGCGGGGAGAATGGGAAGGGAGATAATTTCTTTAATTTCTGTCTCGAAAACTTTAGAACTAGTGGGTGCATTGGAATCCAAAGACTCTGCTTTCTTGGGAAAAGATGCCTGCGAACTTGCAGGTAACAATTCTAACGGCGTCACTATAACTGATAATGTGATCGACGAGTTACTTAAATCGGAAGCTGTCATAGATTTTAGCTCTCCGGATTCTACCGTTTTTGCTTCCGAAATTTCTGCACAAGGTAGATTAGTTCATGTTATTGGGACCACAGGTTTTAATGCCAATCAATTGGAGTTGATTAATTCAGCGGCAAGACATGCTACCATAATAAAATCTGGAAATATGAGTTTGGGTGTAAATGCCCTTTTAGGGCTTGTAGAAAGAATTTCCGGGTTATTAGACGATGATTGGGATGTGGAAATTAATGAGTTACACCACAAAGATAAAGCAGACTCTCCTTCAGGTACCGCCCTGGCTCTAGGAGAGGTAATAGCGAAGGGAAGAGGCCAAGACCTAAAAAAAATTAAAGAACAAGCCCGAGATGGCATAAATTTAAAAAGAAAAAAAGGCAGCATTGGTTTTTCATCTGTTAGAGGTGGCAGCATTGTTGGCGAGCACTCGGTTATTTTTGCGGGCAGTGGTGAGAGAATAAGATTAGAACACATTGCTGAGACTAGAGACATTTTTGCAAAAGGTGCAATCAAAGCCGTCTCATGGGGCATAGGAAAATCACCAGGCCTTTACTCGATGCAAGATGTTTTGGGAATTTAGTATATAAGGGAAAATCTGAGATGCCATACCTTGCTCTTGTGAGACACGGACAAAGTGATTGGAATAAGAAGAATCTTTTCACAGGGTGGCAAGACCCACCTCTTACAAAACAAGGAAAAGAAGAAGCTAAAGAAGCCGCGAAATTTTTGAAGGCAATGGAAATTGAATATAATTACTTATATACTTCAGTTCTTAATAGGGCCATTCACACAGGGGAACTTATTGTTGAGATTCTGGGATTAAAGGACATAACTGTTATAGAAAACCAAGCCTTGAACGAAAGAGATTATGGATCTCTTACCGGTTTAAACAAAGATGATGCTAGAGAAAAATGGGGTGAGGAACAAGTCCATATCTGGAGACGATCTTATGATATTGCTCCCCCTTCTGGTGAAAGCTTAAAAAATACAGCTGAAAGAGTGTTGCCGTATTTTCAAAAAGAAATATTACCAAGACTACATGATGATGAAAATATATTAATAAGCGCACATGGTAATTCGTTAAGGTCACTGATTATGTATATTGAAAATCTCAAGCCTGAAGAAATTATTAAGAAAGAAATTGCCACGGGTGAGCCTAAAATTTACTCATTTAACCAGGGGAACTTTCAACCGAAAAGGTAGGCCCTCCTTGGCAAAGTTGCTTTTAATCAAAATGAATAGATCACAAAGAGCCCGAACAATATCAAGAATCTTAAACAAGAATTACAAATCCTTGCCCAACCCTCTAGATCATTTTGATTCCTATACTTTGCTGATTGCCGTTTTGTTATCAGCACAATGTACTGACGAAAGAGTCAACCAAGTGACGCCTAAATTATTTAGAGTTGCTGATACACCAATCGAAATGGTAAAGCTCACTCATGCTAAAATATATGATATTATCAAACCATGTGGTCTAGGGCCAAAAAAGTCACACGCTATTCTAGGTCTTTCCAATATTTTAATTGAGCAACATTTTGGACAAGTTCCAAATGATATTAATAAACTGGAAGAACTACCCGGTGTTGGCCATAAGACGGCCTCGGTAGTTATGAATCAAGCTTTTGGTGTTCCCACCTTTCCTGTAGACACCCATATACATCGTTTGGCACAAAGGTGGGGTCTCACAAAAGGAAAAAATGTTAGTGAAACTGAGGAAGACCTAAAGAAGATTTTTCCACCATCGCAATGGGGAAAATTACACCTTCAAATGATCTATTGGGGTCGTGAATTTTGTGGTGCTCGTGAGTGTTGGGGACTTGAATGTGAGGTTTGTAAAGCTTGTTATCCCAAAAGAAAAAGAAGAGTGGCCCATAAGAAGCCCAGCTAAACTTTCTTATTTGAAAAGACTGCTTAACTTTTTTAAATAGCCTGTTGTTTCAGGGTTTGTGTCTTTAGAGTGAAGGGTTGAGAAATTTTTTAATACTGTTTTCTGTTTGCTATTGAGGTTTTTCGGAACTTCTACATGTATCTGGACATATAAATCCCCAAATCGTTTAGATTGCAAAACAGGCATGCCTTTTCCTTTCAATCTAAACTGCCTGCCATTTTGACAGCTCTCTGGTATCGATATTCTCAACTTTTTTCCATCAGGTGAAGGCACTTCCATTTCACCACCTAAAGTTGCAGTAATAAAATCTATAGGAATTTCACACAGGACATCCGATTCATTTCTTTTAAAGAAATTATCTGGTCTGATTGACAAAAAGACGAATAAGTCACCATTTGGACCTCCATTTTCTCCGGCCTCACCTTCTCCTGACAATCTTATTCTTGTGCCATCTCCGACGCCGGTTGGTATATTAACGGATAGCTTTCTATTTTTTCTTACTCTTCCAGATCCTCTACAACTTCGACATGGATTTTGTATCACCGATCCATTACCAGAGCATACAGAACATGTTCTTTCTAAGGTAAAGAACCCTTGCTGAGCTCTAACTGTTCCAGATCCACCACAATTTTGACACTGGACTCTATCTGATCCTTTAGACGCACCCGAACCATTACAATCATCACACCCAACGTTTCCATTTATGTTAAGCTGTCTCGAAGTGCCAAAATATGCATCCTTAAGATCAATTTCCATTTCTGCCCTTAAGTCTGAGCCACGTTTTTGTGCGTTTGATCTAGACCTTTGGCCTGATCGTTTACCAGTAAACTCACCAAAAATATCTTCGAATATGTCTGACATTGAT
>CETV01137416.1_pt1 | contig 29182 bp, 27 predicted proteins | sample 531451 | NCBI WGS metagenome assembly CETV01 (sample SAMEA2623155, study PRJEB7988) | marine metagenome | isolation source: saline water (ENVO:00002010), including | reverse complement strand
CGATCATCGCCCCAACTCAGGCGTCCGGAAAACCCGGGACAGGTCACATGCGCTCGACGTGGATCGTCGGGCGACTCGTTGCCGGCGTTGAACTCCGCACGCTGTTGGAAGCCGCCGATCTGGCGCGGCTCGAAAAGCTCGGCGACTACCTGTCCTATCTCCCCGAACCGACTGAGACGGCGTTCGCCGCGCTCGCGAAGGAGGCGAGGAAATGACCCGGTCATCGAACCTCGCCGCGACGCTCTCACAGAACGAGGCGGATCAAGCGATTCAGCGTTTCTATGGCGCGAGCTCCCGAGAAGAGCTCGACGCGAGCCAGGCCGCCAGCTTTCCTCGCTACGCCATCGACCTTGCGGTGAAGATCGTCGACGGCACCATAGGAGGCACCAATCTCGCGGACATGCATGCCGAGTGGGCGCAACTCGAGGCTGAATCGCGCGGCGCCGGAGGCAAGCCGCCCTCGATCTCGACTCGGAGCATGCTCATCATCTTGCTCATGCACGCCATCGCGAACGAAGCGATGAGTATCCGCCACATGGCAAGCACGCTCACGCTCCGCCTCACAGCAGCCGACCGAGCTTCGATCGGATTGTCGCCAGAAGACCGAGACGGGCAAGCTTGGTATTACCGCGTCACTGCGGCACACGGCGCACTTCTCGCGCCCATCGACCCGTACCCGATGCCGCGTTACCCGCGAGCCAGCGTCGACGGGTCGGCCGCAGTGGATCGAATCAATCGGCATCGACGACTCACGGGCAAACAGCGCGTTGAACTCGCCCGCTTTCACGAGAGCATCAGCTCGGTGTGTGACGCACGCCGCGAACGACTCGACGAGCTCATGTTCCAGTTGATCGCCAACGTCGTCCGTCACGCTCAAGCGACCGGCATGCTCGAAGGCTTCACTGGGAACATCGCACTCGACGCGACCTACACCGCGGTCCAGGGCAAAATCTCCAACAAGGACCTGAGCCAACCGGCGCGGTCGACGAATCTCGAAGCCGGGGCTTGGCGACGTGGTGGCGACCACGGCGACGACACCCCGTCGCATGGGTCGGACACGCCGCAGATCGCAAGGCGAAGGGCGAAACTCCGCTTCGGTTTTGAGACAGACGTGGTGACGATGACAGCTGGGGAAGCGAATGTTCCGGACCTCATCCTTGGGGTCAACCTCCACCGACCGGGAGCGATCTCCGGCGTGGCGAGTGCCCTCTTTCCTCGCATCGCGACGTTGCAGTTGCCTGTCGACACGATCAGTGTCGATCGCGCGTATAACAACCTCGCCCCGAGTAAGTTCCACGAGGTCTTGCTCTCGTGTGGGTATGAGTTCGTCTTCGACTACCCGAAGGACGAGCTCGGTGCTCAAACTTCTTACCACTCCGAGGGGGTCGGGTATTTGATGGTCGAAGGATCTTGGTACCTGGGGTTCATGCCTGGAGCTCTGATCGACTGCGTCCGACGAGCGAATCTCCCGAGCGATCATGAGGACTTCATCGACCAAGAGACACTTCGAGACCAGCTTGAGGCGCGCGAAGACTACCGGCTAGTTCGGCACGGTCGACGAGACAAGGAAGGGTTCCAAAGGTACCGCCTGCCTGATCCGAAGCGGTACATGGCGTTCGACCCCCTCACCGGCGAGATCCTCGAAAAGCCGCGCGCGAAGACAGTCACAATTCCGATGCGCATCGGGCTGCGGTGGGCGCAGCGGCACCCGTACATGTCGCCCGAATGGCACACGGCATACAACCTCCGAAGCGCAGTAGAACGGAAGAACAGTCAACTCAAGCACACGAAGTTCGAGGACCTGGACAACCCGCTGAAGAGACCACGTCGCGGCCATGCAGCCAACTCACTCGCTGTCGCCATGATGGCGGTCGCACACAACCTCCGAACCATCGACAACTATCTCCGCACTGCGGAAGGGATCGATACAACCAAGAGCCCGCACCGGCGGAAACGGCGCCGAAACAAGGCCGAGATCCTGACGCGAGTCAGCAAGCCGCGCGACGGACGCTCACGCGCGTAACAGGACGCGAGCAACCCGGTCGGAGATGGGACCCATCCCGGCCGGGTTTTCGGCGTCGGCCCGCGCTACTCAAGCGCGAGGAAATCGGCGCGAGTTACACGAATTGACACGCAGGGGTTACTGGAATCCCTCGAAGCTCCGCCGCCAGGATTCGAACCTGGACCTAACAGCTCCAAAGGCTGTCGTGCTGCCGTTACACCACAGCGGACCGCGCGAATGCGCCCAACCAGTGTGCCACGTCGCGCCTCGGCGCCCGTCGGCCCCGGGCCGCGATAATGAGCAGATGACCGCCGAACCTCCTGCCGACGAAGTCGACCGCATCGTCGACGCCTGGCAGCGCGAGCGGCCGGACCTCGACTTCGCTCCCCTGCAGGTGCTCAGCCGCGTCGCTCGACTCTCGCGCCACCTGGAGCGCGCCCGGCGCGCGGCCTTCGCCGCCTCGAACCTGGAGCCGTGGGAGTTCGACGTGCTCGCGGCGCTGCGCCGCGCCGGCTCGCCCTACACGCTCAGCCCGAAGGCGCTGCTGCAGCAAACGCTCGTGAGCTCGGGCACCATGACGAACCGCATCGATCGGCTGGTGGAGCGCCGCCTCGTGCTGCGGCACACCGACCCTCACGACGGCCGCGGCGTGCTCGTCGCGATGACCCCGGAGGGCCGCGAGCGAGTCGATGCGGCGATCAGCACCCTGCTCGTCGGCGAGGCCGAACTGCTGGCCCGCCTGAGCACGGCGGATCGCGAACGCCTGAGCGGGCTGCTGCGCCGCCTCAGCCTCGACTTCGACTAGGCCGGCAGCAGTTCCGAGATCAGCGTCTCGATGCGGCCCTTGATGTCGTCGCGCACGCGGCGCACCGTCTCGAGGTCCTTGCCAGCCGGGTCTTCGAGCTCCCAGTCCTCGTAGCGCTTGCCGGGGAAGATCGGGCAGGTGTCGCCGCAGCCCATCGTGATAACCACATCGGAGGCCTTCACCGCATCCGTCGTCAGGATCTTCGGCACGTTGCCGGTGATGTCGATGCCCTCTTCGGCCATCGCCTCGATCGCGATCGGGTTGATCTGGTCCTTCGGCTCGGAGCCGGCGGAGAGCACCTGGATGCGGTCGCCGGCGAGCGCGGACAGGAATCCGGCGGCCATCTGCGAGCGACCCGCATTGTGGACGCAGACGAACAGAACGGTGGGGGTCTCAGCCATGCTCAAATCATAGATGATGATCTATGAAAGATCGAGCGAGGTCAGCAGCTCCCGCACGCGACGTTCGATGTCGTCGCGGATCTCGCGCACCCGCTCCAGCGGCTGCCCCACCGGATCCTCGAGCTCCCAGTCGAGATAGCGCCGCCCCGGATACACCGGGCAGGCGTCTCCGCAGCCCATCGTGACGACGACGTCGGCGGCGCGGACCACCTCGTCGGTGAGCGGCTTCGGGAACGCCGCCCCGAGGGGCACCCCGATCTCGTCGAGCACCGTCACGATCGACGATCGCACGGCCTCGGCCGGACTCGATCCGGCGGTCCGGACCACGACGCGCTCGCCGGCGAGCTGCCGCAGGATCGCGGCCGCCAGCTGCGAGCGCCCGGCGTTCTGGACGCACACGAACAGCACCTCGGGCGCAGCACCCGGGGCGTGCTCGGCCGCGGCGAGCGCTGTCAGCCGCTCGGCGGCGAACTGGGCCGTTCGGGAGGCAAGGTAGCGCCGATCGGATGCGCGCTCGGCGAGCAGGTCGTGGCTCTCCCTGACGTAGCGCTCCACCGTCGGGCGCGAGAACGTGCCCGCGAACCGCGTGGCGAGATCATCGACGACCCGCCCGAGCACCTCCGCGGCATCCGCACTCGGGCGCTCGGCACCGACGGCATCGATCACGGCGTCGAGGAGGTCGGGCGAGACCGAGTACCACGTGCGTCGCCCCTCCGGCTCGCCGACCAGGATGCCGTGCTCGACGAGCGCGCGAACGTGATGGCTGACGGTCGGCTGGGTGAGCCCGAGCGACTCGGCGAGCCGCCCGACGAGCGCTCGCGAACCGGGCGCCGCGAGCACGAGCGCCACGAGCCGCCGCCGGGTCGGATCGGCCAGCAGCGCGAGCGGCGCCGCGTCGTCGATCCTGCGATCCATAGACGTCACTCTATGATCCCGGGGTCCGGTTCGTCACCGCGAACGGACGCGGCGTAACACTCGGTCCGGGAATTTCCGCGGCGCCGCGCACGCTGTAACACTGGACCCCGGGTGCTTCGGCGCCCCCTCCCGTGCCGTCACGGGACCACTCCCGAGCGAAGGACGCCCCATGGCCCGCATCCACAACGACATCACCGAGACCTTCGGCAACACGCCGCTCGTGCGCCTGAACTCCGTCACGAAGGGGCTCGGCGCCACCGTGCTCGCCAAGCTCGAGTTCTACAACCCCTCGGCGAGCGTGAAGGACCGCCTCGGCATCGCGATCGTCGACGCGGCCGAGAAATCGGGCGAGCTGAAGCCCGGCGGCACCATCGTCGAGGCGACCAGCGGCAACACCGGCATCGCGCTCGCGATGGTGGCGGCCGCTCGCGGCTACAAGACGGTGCTCACGATGCCCGAGACGATGAGCCAGGAGCGCAAGACGCTGCTGAAGGCTTACGGCGCCGAACTGGTGCTCACCCCCGGCTCCGAGGGGATGAAGGGTGCGGTCTCGGCGGCGGAGGAGCTCGTCGCGAAGACCCCCGGCGCCATCCTCGCGAAGCAGTTCGCCAACGCGGCGAACCCCGCCATCCACTTCGCCACGACTGGACCCGAGATCTGGAACGACACCGACGGCGCCGTCGACATCTTCGTCGCGGGAGTCGGCACGGGCGGCACCGTCTCCGGCGCGGGCGGCTACCTCAAGCAGCAGAAGCCCGAGCTGACGGTCGTCGCCGTCGAGCCGGAGGAGTCCCCGATCCTCAACGGCGGCGCCCCCGGCCCGCACAAGATCCAGGGCATCGGCGCCAACTTCGTGCCCGAGATCCTCGACCGTGAGATCTACGACGAGGTCATCGACGTCAACATCGCGCAGTCGGTCGCGATGGCGCGCCGTCTCGCCGTCGAGGAGGGCATCCTCGCCGGCATCTCCTCCGGCGCGACCGTCGAGGCCGCGCTGCAGCTGGCCGCCCGCCCCGAGAATGCGGGCAGGACGATCGTCGTCGTCGTCGCCAGCTACGGCGAGCGCTACCTCTCCACCGTGCTCTACGAAGACCTGGCCGTCTGAGAGTGCTCGACGACATCCGCAACGCGCGGCGGCGCGACCCCGCCGCGCGGTCGGGGTTCGAGATCTGGCTAACCTACTCGGGGTTGCACGCCGTGTGGGGCTACCGTCTCGCGCACTGGCTGTGGACGCACCACCTGAAGACCGCGGGGCGCGCTGTCTCGCAGTTCACCCGCTTCCTCACCGGGGTGGAGATCCACCCGGGCGCCACGATCGGGCGACGGTTCTTCATCGACCACGGCATGGGCGTCGTGATCGGCCAGACCGCCGAGATCGGCGACGACGTGCTCATGTACCACGGCGTCACCCTCGGCGGCACGAGCCTCGGCGACGGCAAGCGGCACCCGACGCTCGGCGACGACATCGTCGTCGGCGCGGGGGCGACCGTGCTCGGCGCGGTCACGATCGGCTCGCACTCGGTGATCGGCGCGAACGCCGTCGTCGTGGCGGATGCGCCCGCCCACTCCGTGCTGGTCGGCTCGCCCGCCGTGGCGAAGCCGCGCTGTGCGGAGTCGACCGAGCGCTACTCCGACCCGGCGATCTACGTCATCTGACCGCGGCGTCTACGACAGGCGCGACGACACCGTCCACGCGGTGCGCCGCACCACCCGCTCCAGCGCGTCGGCGCGCGAGGTGAAGTCGTCGGCGGTCACCGAGACCGAGACCGCGCCGATGGTGTGACCGTGCGCCGAGCGCACCGGCGCCGCGATGCAGGCCAGCCGCGGCATGTACTCCTCCACCTCGACGGCGATGCGCTCGTGGCGCACCGTGTCGAGCTGCTCGCGGAGGGCCGCCGCATCCGTCGTGCTGCGTCCGGTGATCGCGCGCAGCGAGCGCTCCTCCAGGTGCCGGTCCAGCTCCTCGCGGCTCTTCGCGGCGAGCATGAGCTTGCCGAACGCCGTCACGTGCGCCGAATCCGCGAAGCCGACATGCAGCTGGCCGATGCGCGGATGCGCGGGAGAGTCGGCGATGTGCGCGACCACGATCTCGTCGGCATGGAACGCCGTCAGATACACCGGAGCGCGCAGCTCGTCGCGGGCCGCCTCCAGCAGCGTGCGCACCTCCGGGGTGGCGAGCACCTGCCGGTTGACCGCCAGCCCCAGCAGGGCGACGGTGCGCCCGAGCACGTAGCGCGGCTCGTGGTGGCGCTTCAGGAGGTAGCCTTGTTTCTGAAGCACGCCGACCAGTCGATAGGTGGTCGAGAGGCTCAGCCCCAAGGCGGAGGCGATCGACGCCACCTCGGCGCCGTCGTCGCTCGACCCCACGATTTCGAGCACCGCGAGGAGGCGCTCGGCCGCCTGCGTGCCGGACGCGCTCTCCTGCTCCATCGCAGTGCTCACCCCGTCATGCTACGACCGCGGTGCGCGCCGCATCCAGCCGGCCGGCGGCGGATCGACGGCAGATTCGCACATCGTGGGAACGCGCCTTGTTCGCCGCCGCCCGCCGCCCGCACCATGCTCTCGGGAGGCACGGTGCCACCCGCTGACAAGGAGGTTGGCCACATGGCTCGCATCATCATCCTCACCGGCGACGCCGCTGAGACGCTCGAGGTCTTCTACCCGTACCACCGCCTGCAGGAGGCCGGCTTCGAGGTCGACATCGCCGCGCCGACGAAGAAGAAGCTGCAGTTCGTGGTGCACGACTTCGTCGACGGCTACGACACCTACACCGAGAAGCCCGGGCACTGCTGGGATGCCGACATCGCCTTCGCCGACGTCAACCCCGACGACTACGTCGCAGCCGTCATCCCCGGCGGACGCGCCCCCGAGTACATCCGCAACAACGAGGACGCCAAGCGCATCGTGCGCGCCTTCTTCGACCGCCAGTCGCCGGTCGCCGCCACCTGCCACGGCCCGCTGCTGCTCGCCTCCGCGGGCGTGCTGAACGGCCGCACGACATCGGCCTACCCGGAACTCGCGATCGACGTCGAGCTGGCCGGTGCCACCTTCGAGGGCGGCGGCGACGTCGTCGACAGCAACCTCGTCAGCGCGCGCGCCTGGCCCGACAACGGGGTGTGGATGCGCGCCTTCCTGAAGAACCTCGAGGCCGCGGGCATCACCGCCTAGCGCACGGGCCACGTCGGTGGCGCGGCGCCGTCCTCGCGCCGCGCCACCGACCCCGATACGCTCTCGGGCGTGACACGTCGACGCCTCTCCGCTTCCCTGCTGCTCACCACGATCGCGTTGGCGCTCATCCCGAGCGCCGCCTCCGCCGCCGCCGCCCCCGCCGCCACCCACGGGGGCGCCGCTCCCGAGCCGGTTGCCGTCGTCTCCGCGCCGAACGCCCTCACCAATGTCAACGACTTCGTGTTCGAGAGCCTCGACGTGGAGTACGAGCTCGGGCGCGACGCCGACGGCCGTTCGACCCTGCGCACCGTCGAGCACTTCGTCGCCGTGTTCCCCGAGTTCGACCAGAACCGCGGCATGATCCGCGCCGTTCCGGCGATCTACGACGGGCACTCGACCGAGCTTCAGATCGTCTCGGTGACCGACGAGACGGGCACGCCGCGCGACTACGAGCTCGGCACCGACGGCGACTTCCGCACCATCACCATCGCGGTGCCGCTCGGGCAGTTCGTGCACGGCGAGCAGCACTACGTGATCGAGTACACGCAGCGCGACGTCACCAAGCACTTCTCCGACACGAACGACGACGAGTTCTACTGGGATGTCAACGGCACCGGCTGGGCGCAGCCCTTCGGCCGCGTCTCGGCGACGGTCACACTCGAGCCCGGGCTCTCGCGCAGCGTCACCGAGGCCACCTGCTACCAGGGCTGGGAGGGCTCGAACCTCGCCTGCGATGAGCTCGTCGAATCCGGCGACACCGTCACCGTCGCCGGGACGGATCTCAGCGCGTACCAGAACGTCACCGTGGTCATCGCCTTCGCCGCCGGCACGTTCGCGGCCGCGCCGTGGAACCCGTTCGCGCTGATCCCCGCGATCGGCATCATCGGGGTCGCGATCAGCCTGCTCTCGCTCATCTATGCCGGGTGGGTGCGCTTCGCGAAGTGGCGCGACGAGCCGGGGCGCGGCACCGTGATCGCCCAGTACGAGCCGCCGGAGGGGGTCAGCCTGTTCCTCGCCGCCGAGATCCTCGGCAAGAAGAACAAGGCGATGCCAGCCGAGATCCTCGACCTTGCCGTGCGGCACTGGGTGCGCATCCGCGAGCGCGACGCCAGCTGGGGCCGCACCGACTTCGGCATCGAGCCGCTCGAACCGCCGCGCGGTGACGCGCTGCTGCCGGACGAGGCGCGCATCCTCGCCGCGCTCTCCACGAGCCGCGAGAACGGCGTGAAGTGGCTGAAGAAGAACGACACCGCGCTCGGACGCAAGGTGATCCGCGAGGCGAAATCGGCGCGCAGCCTCGCGGTGAAGCGGGGGCTGCGCCGCAAGCCCAAGCGGGGGCCGGTCTGGATCATCATGCTGGCGGTCGCGGCCGCGTTCGTGCTCTGCCTGCTGGCCGGCTCGACCGGCGAGAGCGAGCCGGCGGTGGCCTTCGGGGTGCTCAGCTCGATGGCGGTGCTCTGGGTGGGCATCGTCCTGTCGTCGGTGCTCGGCACCCGCCACCCGCGCACCAAGGCAGGTTCCGAGCTCAAAGAGCACCTAGAGGGGCTTGCCGAGTTCATCCGCTGGGCCGAGGCCGACCGTCTGCAGATGCTGCAGAGCGTCACGGGCGCCGAGCGGCGCGGCCTCGACGGTCGGGCGGCTGGCGGCGACGACCGCGACCGGGTGGTCCGCGTCTACGAGCGGCTGCTGCCCTACGCGGTGCTGTTCGGGCTCGAGAAGCAGTGGGCCTCCGAGCTCTCGAAGTACTACGCCGACCAGTCCCCCGACTGGTACTCCAGTTCGCACGCCGCCTTCACTGTCGCCGGGTTCACCGCGGGGGTCAGCTCGTTCAGCTCGACCGTGTCGAGCTCGTACTCCGGTTCGGCGAGCTCCTCGTCGTCGGGCGGATCGGGCGGCGGCGGGTTCTCCGGCGGCGGAGGCGGCGGCGGGGGCGGCGGCGGCATCTAGCCGCGCGCGTTCGACACTCGAGCACGCTGCCCTCGAGGCGCTAGCCTTCGAGCGTCTCCGACAGCTCCAGCCAGCGCTCCTCGAGCTCGGCCGACTCGCGCTCCAGCGCCGCGAGCTTCTCCTGCTCGGCGGCAAGCCCGACGTAGTCCGACTGGTCGTGAGCGGCGAAGGCGATGTGGGCATCCTTGATCGCCTCGGCGAGCTTCGCGAGCCGCCGGTCGATCGCCGACACCTCCTTCTCGGCCGCCCGCCGATCCGCCCCAGAGAGTCCTTTTTCAGGAGTTTGTGTGACGGATGTGGCTGAACTGCCGCCGGACGCCGCACCAGCCACTCCCGTCACCTGATCTCCTGAAAAGCGCAGGGCGGCGGCTCGGAGGGCGAGGTACTCGTCGACGCCGCCCGGCAGGTGCCGCAGGTGCCCGCCGAGCACCGCGTACTGCTGGTCGGTGACGCGCTCCAGCAGGTAGCGGTCGTGACTGACGACGAGCAGCGTTCCCGGCCAGGAGTCGAGCAGGTCCTCCATCGCAGCGAGCATGTCGGTGTCGAGGTCGTTGGTGGGCTCGTCGAGGATCAGCACGTTCGGCTCATCCAGCAGGATCAGCAGCAGCTGCAGGCGGCGCTTCTGGCCACCGCTCAGATCCTTCACGGGGGTGGAGAGCTGCGCGCTCGTGAAGCCGAGGCGCTCCAGCAGCTGCCCCGGGGTGAGCGCGACGCCGTTGCTGACGAACTCGGCCTTCTGCCGCCCGATCACCGCGCTGACCCGCTCCTCGGCGATCGAGGCGAGCTCGTCGAGCCGCTGGTCGAGCACGGCGATCTTGACCGTCTTGCCGCGCTTGACACGTCCGCTCGTCGGGGCGACCGTGCCCGCGACCAGGCCCAGCAGGGTCGACTTGCCGGCGCCGTTGACGCCCAGGATGCCGGTGCGCTCCCCCGGCGCGATCCGCCACTCGATGTCCTTCAGCACCTCGGTCTCGCCGTAGCGGACGCCCACATCGAGCAGGTCGACGACGTCCTTGCCGAGTCGGGTGACCGCGAGCTGCGAGAGGCTGACGCTGTCGCGCACCGGCGGCTCGTTCTCGATCAGCTGGTTGGCGGCGTCGATCCGGAACTTCGGCTTGCTCGTGCGGGCGGGGGCGCCGCGGCGCAGCCAGGCGAGCTCCTTGCGCAGCAGGTTCTGCCGCTTCGCCTCGCTCGCCGCCGCCATCCGGTCGCGCTCGACGCGCTGCAGGATGTAGGCCGCGTAGCCGCCCTCGAAGGGCTCCAGGATGCGGTCGTGCACCTCCCACGTGTCGAGCGAGACCTCGTCGAGGAACCAGCGATCGTGGGTGACCACCACGAGCCCGCCCTGCTTCGGCGACCATCGGGTCTTCAGGTGCTGGGCGAGCCAGGCGACCCCCTCGACGTCGAGGTGGTTGGTGGGCTCGTCGAGGAAGATGATGTCCCAGTCGCGGGTGAGCAGCGCCGCGAGCGCCACGCGTCGGCGCTGACCGCCGCTGAGGTCGCCGATGCGCGCCTCCCACGGCAGGTCGCGCAGGAGCCCCGCGATCACGTCGCGGGCGCGGGCATCCCCCGCCCACTCGTGCTCGGCGCGGTCGCCGACGACCGCCCGCGAGACGAGCTCGTCGTCGGGCAGCTGGTCGGACTGGTCGAGCATCCCGAGCGTGACGCCGCCGCGGCGGGTCACTCTCCCTGAGTCCGCCTCCTGACGGCCGGCGAGGATGCGCAGCAGCGTCGACTTGCCGTCGCCGTTGCGGCCGACGACGCCGATCCGATCGCCCTCCTCGATGCCGACGGTGATGCTCTCGAAGACGACTTTGGTCGGAAACTCGAGCGCGAGCTCCTCCGCGCCGAGCAGATGTGCCATGCCTTCGAGCCTAAGGTGTCGGCATGGGTGCGAAGTTCGGCAGCACGACCCGCGAGGTCGAACTCGTGCAGCTGCTCGCCTCTCCGGTGCACCGCTACGAGGGGCGCCCCGCCGACGGGCCGCGACCGGTCGACGGCTCCGAGCTGCGCGATGCGATCGAGGTGCGCGCCGGACTGGGCGTCATCGGCGACCGGCACTTCGGGCATCCGGCGCACCGTCAGGCGAGCGTGACGCTGCAGAGCGTCGAGGCGCTCGAGCACGTCGCCGCCGAGCTGGGCGTCCCGGTGCCGGGGCTCACCGAGACGCGGCGCAACGTCCTGCTGCGCGGCGTCGACGTGGATGCCCTGATCGGCATGACCTTCGCCCTCGACTCCGGCTCCGGGCCGGTCCGGTTTCGCGCGCACCGACCGGCGAATCCGTGCGCCTGGATGAACGAGGCGATCGCACCGGGGGCGCACCGGGCGCTGCTGCGCCGCGGTGGCATCCGCGCCGAGCCGCTCACCGACGGCGCCCTCGCGCTCGGCCGCGCCGTGCTGACGGTCGAACCGGCAGAGGTCAGTCGGCGATGATGCGCGCGCCGTGCACCGGGCCGGTGGCCCGCACGACGTTGAGCTGAGCGGCCGAGAGCGCCACCTGCAGCTCGAGCGCGGCGTCAAGGTCGGCGGCCAGGAACGCGACGGTCGGGCCGGAGCCGGAGACGATGCCGGCGAGGGCGCCGTTGCGCTCCCCGAGCTCCAGCACGTCGCCGAGGCCCGGCTCCAGGTGCAGCGCGGGGGCCTGCAGGTCGTTGTGCATCGCCGCTGCGAGCATGTGCGGATCGCCCGCACGCAGCGCCTGCAGCACGTCGGTGTCGACGCTCGGGCTCGCGTCGGCGGGCGAGATGTCGCGCGCGTGGCGTTCGCGGTGCGCGTCGAGCTCGCGGTACACGGCGGGCGTCGAGAGTCCGAAGTCGGCGAGGGCCAGCACCCACTGGAAGGTGCCCGAGGCCAGCGCCGGCGAGAGCTCGTCGCCGCGACCCGTGCCGATCGCCGTGCCGCCGGTCAGCGCGAACGGCACGTCGGCCCCGAGGCGTCGCGCGAGCTCGTGCATCTCGTCGCGCGGCAGCTCGGTGCCCCAGAGGGCATCGCAGGCGACCAGCGTCGCGGCCGCGTCGGCGGACCCGCCGCCCATGCCGCCGGTAACGGGAACGTGCTTCTCGATCGCGATGTGCGCGCCCCCGCGAAAGCCGGTCTTGGCGGCGAGCAGACGCGCCGCCGCGATCGCGATGTTCGAGCCGTCGAGCGGCACCCGTCCGAGCTCCACGCTTCCGGAGACCGAGACCGAGAAGTCGTCGGCGTGGGTGACGACGACGTCCTCCGAGAGCGACACCGCCTGATAGGCGATCGCGACATCGTGATAGCCGTCGTCCTGCAGCGCGCCGACCTTCAAGAAGACGTTGATCTTGCCGGGTGCGCGAACGTGCACCCGACTCAGCTGCCCCCGAGACACCATGCCCCAACCCTAGTCGGGCCGCGCATCACGCCTTCACGCGTGTGGAGACGCCACCGCGCGCGCGATCGCGAGGAAGTCCGACACGGTCAGCTGCTCCCCGCGCACGGTCGGCTCGACGCCGGCCGCCTCAAGGCGCGCGCTCGCGGCCGCCGAACCGCCGAACAGCTCGGCGAGCGCCTGGCGCATCATCTTCCGGCGCTGGCCGAACGCCGCGTCGATGATCTGGAACGTCGCGCGACGCTCCTCCTCGCTTCCGGGGCGCTCGCCCCGCTCGAAGCCGACGAGGATGGAGTCGACGTTCGGCACCGGCCAGAAGATCTGGCGGCTGACCTGACCTTGCGTGAACCAGCGTCCGTACCAGGCGGCCTTCGCCGACGGGGAGCCGTAGACCTTCGAGCCCGGCGCGGCGGCGAGACGCTGGCCGACCTCCGCCTGCACCATGACGAGCGCGGACTCGAGACTCGGGAAGGTCTCGAGCAGGTGCAGCAGCACCGGAACCGACACGTTGTACGGGAGATTGGCGACGAGGCGGCGCGGCGGCGCGGGCAGCTCGGTCACCCGCAGCGCATCCGCCGTGATGACCTGGAGCGGCGCCCCCGGCTGCAGCGTCTCGACCGTGGTCGGCAGCTGCGCGGCGAGCCGCGGATCGATCTCCACCGCCGTCAGCCGGGCCCCGGCCTCCAGGATGCCGAGGGTCAGCGAGCCGAGACCCGGACCGACCTCGAGCACCTCGTCACCGGACTCGATCTTCGCCAGGCGGACGATGCGCCGCACCGTGTTGGCGTCGACGACGAAGTTCTGGCCGAGCTTCTTGGTCGGTTGAACGTCCAGCAGGGTCGCGAGGTCGCGGATCTCGGCGGGACCGAGCAGACTCACCGCGGGCCCAGCGGGGGGAGGTCGATCGGCGTCGTCGGCGGCGCGAAGGGCCCGGGCGGCGCGTCGACCGGCTCGTCGTCCCAGTTCCCGTAGACGAGCTCCGTGTTGGAGCTGAGCTGCGCGGCGAGCATCGACGCATCCGTGCCCAGGTGGGCAGCCATCGCCCGCACGGTGTGCGGCATCAGGTAAGCGGAGTTCGGTCGGCCGCGGAACGGCGTCGGCGTCAGGTACGGCGCGTCGGTCTCCACCAGCAGGTTGGCGCGTGGCACGGCGGCAAGCGCGTCGCGCAGGTTCTGCGCGTTCTTGAACGTCACCGTCCCGGCGAAGGAGAGGTACCAGCCGCGCCGGGCGACCAGCTCGGCGAACGCGGCGTCGCCGCTGAAGCAGTGGAAGACGACACGATCGGGGGCGCCGACCCGGTCGAGCACGCGCACGATGTCGAGGTGCGCGTCGCGGTCGTGGATCTGCAGCGCGAGTCCGCGCTCCTTGGCGATCGCGATGTGCGCCTCGAAGGCGCGCACCTGGGCGGACTTGCCCTCGTCGCTCTCGGTGCGGAAGTAGTCCAGCCCCGTCTCGCCGATCGCGCGCACCCGCGGCTTCGCCGCCAATTCGGCGATACCGGCGAGGTGGTCGTCGAGCTCGCCGCGCTCGGCAAGCTCGGGCGCTTCGTTCGGATGGATGGCGACGGCGGCGAGCACCCGCGGCTCGCGCGCGGCCACCTCGGCACTCCAGCGCGAAGTCTCCAGGTCGGTGCCGACCTGCACGACCCCGCGCACACCGACGCTGGAGGCGCGGTCGAGCTGCTCGCGGTAGTCGAGCGGCTCGTCGCCGTCGGCGATCTCCATGTGCGTGTGGTTGTCGTAGACCGGAACCACGAGCGCCTCCGGCAGCGGCGGGTAGTCGCGGCCGCGCGCGGCGACGGCGTGCTCTCGCGCCCGGAGGAAGGAGTCGCTCACGCCGAGCCCACCTCCGCGGTCTCCTCGATGCGGGGGAACAGCGCCTGCAGCGCCGACACGGTCGTTCCCGTCGGCAGCTGGCCCCAGCTTCCCGCCTCGCGGATCTGCTGATCTTCGAGCACGCCGAGCGCCGGCTCCGCGCCGAGCGCCGCCCACAGCTTCGCGGTCGCCTCGGGGATCACCGGGTGCAGCAGCACAGCGAGCGCGCGCAGGCCTTCGACCGCGGTGTAGAGCACCGTGCCGAGTCGCGCGCGCGTCGCCGGATCCTTCGCGAGCACCCACGGCTCCTGCTCGGTGATGTAGCCGTTCAGCTCGTCGACGATGGTCCAGATGGCGTCGATGGCCTCGTTGATGGCGAGGCGCTCGATCGCGGCATCCGCGTTGAGGGCGGCGGCCGCCACGGTCCGCTGGATGGCGAGCTCTGCCTCCGTCGACTCCCCCGCCTCCGGAACGACGCCGTCGAAGTACTTGGCGAGCATCGCGATGACGCGCGAGGCGAGGTTGCCGAAGCCGTTGGCGAGCTCGGAGTGGTACCGGGCCGACAGGTCCTCCCACGAGAAGGAGCCGTCCTGGCCGAAGGTGATGGCGCTCATGAAGTAGTAGCGGAACGCATCCGAGCCGAAGGTGTCGGTGATCTGGCTCGGCGCGATGCCGGTCAGCTTCGACTTCGACATCTTCTCGCCGCCGACCAGCAGCCAGCCGTGCCCGAACACGCGCGTCGGCACCGGGAGCCCGGCGGCCAGCAGCATCGCGGGCCAGATGACCGCGTGGAATCGCGCGATGTCCTTGCCGACCAGCTGCACGGCGGGCCAGCGGCGACGGAACTGCTCGTCGTCGACGCCGTAGCCGATCGCCGAGATGTAGTTCAGCAGCGCGTCGAACCACACGTAGACGACGTGCGTCTCATCCCACGGCACCTTGATGCCCCAGTCGAAGCTCGAACGCGAGATCGACAGATCCGACAACCCCTGGCGCACGAACTGCATGATCTCGTTGCGCACGCTCTCCGGCTGGATGAAGTCCGGCTGCGACTGGTACAGGTTCATCAGATCGTCGGCGAAGGCGCTCATCCGGAAGAAGTAGTTCTTCTCCTTCAGGATCTCCACCGGGCGCGAGTGGATCTTGCACAGCTTCTGCCCGGCAAACTCGCCCGACTCGGTCTCCATCAGATCGTCGAGCTGCTTGTACTCCTCGCAGCCGACGCAGTAGAAGCCCTCGTAGAAGCCCTCGTAGATGTGCCCGTCGTCGTAGAGCTGCTGCAGGAACACCGCGACGGCCTTCTCGTGCCGCTCGTCGGTGGTGCGGATGAAGTCGTCGTTGGCGATGTTGATCGTCTGCAGCAGCGGCTGCCACGCCTCCGCCACGAGCTTGTCGGCCCAGGCCTTCGGGGTGGTGTCGTTGGCGACCGCGGTGCGCAGGATCTTCTGCCCGTGCTCATCGGTGCCGGTCAGCAGCCAGGCGTCGTCACCGGCCTGCCGGTGCCAGCGCGCAAGAACATCGGCGGCCACCTCCGTGTACGCGTGGCCGATGTGGGGCACGTCGTTGACATAGAAGATGGGCGTCGCGATGTAGAAGGAGGCGCCTGCAGGCATGAGGGTCAGTCTACTGAGCGCGCGGAGGTGTTACCGGTCCCGCCGAACTCAGCGCGCGCGCAGCGCCGCGTCGTAGAGCTCTTTGCGCGAGAGTCCGGTCTGCTCGGCCACCTCGGCACTCGCCTCCTTGAGCCGCGAGCCCTCCGCCACGAGGGTGAGCACGCGGCCGACGCCGTCCTCGAGGGAGGCCTCGACCGGTTCGGCGCCGGCGACCACGAGCACGATCTCGCCGCGAGCGCCGTCGGCGAAGCGCTCCGCCAGCTCGGCGAGCGTGCCGCGCGCCACCTCTTCGTGCAGCTTGGTGAGCTCGCGGCACACGGCGGCCGGGCGGTCCGAGCCGAATGCGGTCGCCGCGTCGCGCAGCGCGTCACCGATGCGGTGCGGGCTCTCGAAGAAGACGAGCGTGCGCGGCTCGGTGGCCACCGCCCGGAACGCCGCGACGCGGCCCTTGCGTGGCACGAAGCCCTCGAAGGCGAAGCGGTCGGTCGGCAGCCCGCTGAGCGCGAGCGCGGTCAGCACAGCGCTCGGTCCGGGAATCGCCGTGACGGTCACGCCCACCGCGACCGCGGTCTGCACGAGCACGAAGCCGGGGTCGCTCACGGTTGGCATTCCGGCATCCGTCAGCACCAGGATGTCGGCATCCCGGGCCTCCTCGGCCAGCGACGCGGCGCGCTCCCGCTCGTTGTGCTCGTGCAGCGCCACCAGGCGCGGACGGTTGTCGACGCCGAGAGCGCGCATGAGCTGAATCGCCGTGCGGGTGTCTTCCGCGGCGATCGTCTCGGCGTTCTGCAGCGCCTCGATCAGGCGGCGGGAGGCGTCGCCAAGATTGCCGATGGGCGTCGCGGCGAGGATGAGCACGGGTCCATTCTCCTAGCATGAGCGGGTGATCGTCTCGCGACTTCCGACCTGGGCGGGCCCGGCGGCCGTCATGGCCGTCGCCGCGGCGACCCGGCTGTGGGCGCTGGACCGCCCGCACGAGCTCGTCTTCGACGAGACCTACTACGTCAAAGACGCCTACACGCTGATGAACCTCGGCTACGAGGGATCGTGGGGCGAGGGCGCGAACGAGAGCTTCGAGAGCGGCAACCCGGACGTCTACTCGTCGAATCCGTCGTTCATCGCTCACCCGCCGCTCGGCAAGTGGATCATCGCCGCGGGGCTCGCCGCGTTCGGTGCCGAATCCAGCTGGGGCTGGCGGATCGGGATCGCCGTGACCGGCATCCTGCTCGTCGCCGTCACGATGTTCGCCGCCCACCTGCTGTTCCACCGCCCGCTGCTGACGACGATCGCGGGCGGGCTGATGGCGATCGACGGCAACGCGATCGTGCTGAGCCGCGTCGCCCTGCTGGACAGCGCCCTCGCCCTGTTCGCCCTGCTCGGGGCATGCTTCATGCTGCTCGACCGGGTGCAGGCGCGCGGGCGACTCGCCGCCTGGGCGGCGTCCGGCGACGGGACGGTGGCCGTGCGGGAGTGGGGACCGGTGTTCTGGGCGAGACCGTGGCTGCTCGCCGCGGCCCTCACCTTCGGTCTCGCCTCGGCCGTCAAGTGGAACGGGCTCTACTTCCTGGCGGTGTTCGGGATCTACTCGGTCGTGGCCGACGCGCTCGACCGCCGGCGCGAGGGCGTGGACCTCTGGGCCAGCGGCGCGCTGCTACGCCAGGCGCCGGTCAACGCCATACTGCTCGTGCCGCTCGCGCTGCTCGTCAACGTCGTCAGCTGGACCGGCTGGTTCGTCACCGACGGCGGCTACTACCGGCGCTGGGTCGAGGGGGGCGGCGAGGCCTGGACGGGGCTGCTCTCGTGGGTGCCGATCGACGTGCAGAACTGGTGGCACTACCAGGCCTCGATGTACGGATATCACGTCGGTGAGAACACGCCGCACTCCTACCAGGCGAGCCCGCTCGGCTGGCTGCTGCTGGTGCGGCCGACGAGCATGTACTACGAGGACTTCGGCGACGGCACGGCGGCCGAGATCCTCGACCTCGGGAATCCGCTGATCTGGTGGGCGGGAACAGCCGCGCTCGTCGCGGTGCTGGTGCGCTTCGGCTGGCTGCTTCGGCACGGCCGGGAGGCCCGCGCCGAGGCCTTCATCCTCACCGGCATGGCGGCCGGCTACCTGCCCTGGATGCTGTACCTGCACCGCACGGTGTTCCAGTTCTACACGGTCGCCTTCGAGGCGTTTCTGGTGCTCGCTCTGGTGGCGGCGATCGCGCTGTTGATCGGCCCGCCCGGTGACCCCGAGCGTCGCTACGTGGTCGGACGCGTCCTGGTCGCGGCGTTCCTGGTCGCCGTGGCCGCGCTCAGCGTGTTCTTCTGGCCGCTCTGGATCGGGGAGCCGATCCCGATCGGCTACCTGCGCGCGCACTACTGGTTCGCCAGCTGGATATAAGCTCAACTTCGCTCTGTTGCGCCCCCCGCAACGGCGCTACAGTGTTGTCACCCTGCGCCCGAAGCAGCGCGTCCCCCGCTGGAGTCCCCCATGACTGCTCCACGTTCCTCCCTTGCTGCGCCCTCACCTCATCGTCGCGCCGTCGGCTTCGTCGCGCCGCTGCTCGCGATCTCGGTCATCGTGTTCGGAGCCGCGCCCGCCGCCATGGCCGCTCCCGACGCGCCGGTCATCGTCTCGCCCGGCGACGGCGCGACCACGACCGGCAGCACGGCGACGATCAGCGGCACCGTCGCGGACTGGGGCGGGGCGGGCGGCTACGTCGAGGTCACGGCCACGCACGACGGCATCGTCGTGGGCTCCTGCGACTCCGGCTGGTTGGAGTACTACGAGACCGATTGGTCTTGCGACGTCGATCTGCTGCTCGGCGACAACACCGTCACCGCGCAGACCTTCGCCGGCGAGGAGGAGATCGGCGGCACCGACCAGATCACGATCACGCGCGGCGGCACGCAGGCACCCACGATCGGCTCGCCGGCGCCCGACGCCGCGTTCGAGACCGGCGGTGTGACTTTCTCGGGCACGGGACCCGCGCTGGGACACGTCGACCTCGGCTCCGCGGACGGCGAGGGGTTCACGTCGTGGTGCGACGTCGGCGTCGCCCTCGACGGCACCTGGAGCTGCACCATCGACCCGATCGCCCCGGGCGACTACGACGTCGGCATCGAGTCGACGCGGATCGATGGCACCCCCGACTCGAGCGCGTGGCAGACGCTCGAGATCTACCCGCACAAGCCCGAGGTGACGATCTCGGCGGGGCCGGGTTCGCTCGAATCGATCACGTCCGCCACCTCCGGCGGCGACGCCGGGGCGACCTGGCGCCAGTACGACAGCGACTCGGTCACCGGCTTCTGGCGCTGCCCGGTGGGCTGGAGCGGCGACTACGGGGAAGACCGGCCCGACGCCGGACCCGAGGTCGCCTGCGCCGTGCCGAACCCGATGCCCGGCACCTACCTGCTGTCGAGCGTCGACTTCGACAACGGAACCCACTCCTTCGACCGCGGCGACCTGGTCCGCATACCCGCGATCCCCGAGATCACGGAAGCCGTGGCGAATGCGGACGGCTCGCTCACGCTGCGCGGCACCGTCGACCCGACCTGGGAGAGCCCGTTCCCCACCGTCCACGAGGGCAGCACCGTGGTTGTCGAGCTCGTCGGCGAGTTCGAGTTCTGCGACGCCGTCACCGATGCGGCCGGAGCGTGGGAGTGCACCGGGGTCGCACCCAGCGGCCTGCAGGTCTTCGACGCCTTCGCGATCTCGCGCGGCTTCGCCGACGACCCGGACGTCGCCGGCGTGCTCGACGGCTATCACGACGGGGTCTCCCCGCGATCCGGCACCCTCGAGGTGGCCGTCGCCGCGTTCCGCCCGGCGAGCTCCCTCACCCTCGCTGCCGCCGCCATCGATGTGCGGGCCACCGGCCCCGCCGGAAGCGTGACGGGAGTCGCGTTCCACCGCGTCACGAGCGACGGCGAAGGCGGCTACTCCTACGGGTACCCGGTCGAGACCTGCGAGCACGGCGGGACCGAGGGCGACACGTCGAGCATCGAGTGCGGTCTGGACGGACTCGATCCGGGCATCTGGAACGTGTACTCGTGGGCAACAGTCTTCTTCGGCGGCGAGTCTGCGGAGACGCACTACCGCGACGACTACGTGCTGATCCCGAGCGCCCCGACGCTCGGCTCGACCGTGAGCTCCTCGGGCTCGGTGACCTTCAGCGGGTCCGCCGGTGCTGGCGACCGGGTGAGCGTATTCACACTGGAGGGCGCCGAGGCGTGCTCGACCACGGCCACTGCATCCGACACCTGGACCTGTACCGACACTCCCGGCGCGGGAACGCACAGCTACCGCGCGATCTCCCGCTCGCAGGGTTTCGAGATCGACGTCGACGCCCTGCATGAGCCGGACGAGTACGGCAGCTCCTTCCAGGGATACTCGACGTGGAGCGCCACCACCGTGGCGAGCGTCGCCGTGACGTCGCCCTCGAGCCCCGCGCCCGCTCCGACACCGACGACTGCGACAGCGACAGCGACGACGACAGCCCTCAGCTTCACGGTCTCGCCGGGACCGTACTTCCCGGGCGACGCCGTGACCTTCAGCGGCAGCGGGGCGCCCGCCGGCGCACCGGTGACCGCGGAGCTGCACTCCACGCCGGTGGCGCTCGGGCAGACGACCGCCGACAGCGATGGCGGATTCCGCATCGTCGCCGTCATCCCGGAGGATGTCGAGCCCGGCGAGCACGAGTTCGTGATCGTGGTGATGGGCGAGAGCGGAGCGCTCTCGGTCGTCACCCAGCCGATCGTCATCGACCTTCCCACCGAGAACCCCGCCAGCTCCCCCGACGAGGCCGGTCCCACCTCCGTCGTCGACGACGACGGAGGATCGGCGGGCGGCGAGGCCGCGCCCCGAACCGAGCCAGCCGCGCCGAGCGTGCTCACCGAGGCGCTGGTGACGTTCGGGCGCATCCTCGACAATCCGGGGCTGCTCGCCGCCGCGGGCGCCCTCGCCCTGGCGCTGCTGTTCCTGGTCGCGATTCCGACCGAGCTGCTGACGGCGACGCTGTCGTCGAACACCGGCCGGATGGGCCGCGGGATCGCGCGCGTCGAGGCCGCCGCCGATCGGGTGCGCGACCGGTTCATCACCCTCACCGGCAGTCGCGCCGCCGCTGCCGCGGTGCTCGTCGTTCTGGTGAGCATCGTGTTCGGCTTCAGCGATCCGGCCTTCGGGTTCGACCTGGTGTCGCTGCGCCTCGTCCTCTCGCTCGCGATCGCGTTCTTCATCCTGTTCTACGGCGTGAGCTGGCTGACCGGGCTGATCGTCGACCGCGGCTGGAAGGTGACCTCCGTCGTCACGATCCAGCCGTCGATCGTGCTGTTCGCGATCCTCGGCGTCGTGTTCTCGCGCCTCGTCGGCTTTGCACCCGGGATCTTCATCGGCGTCGTGATCGGCATCGAGATGTTCAACGCCTCACGTCGCGCCGAGCTCGGGGCGGCGCTCGTGCAGTTCGCGGGCGTCTTCGCGCTGAGCATCGCCGCCTGGTTCGGCTACTCCGCGCTGAGCGTCGCCGGCGACCCGCACGACTTCTGGGGCGCGCTGACCGTCGACACCCTGGCCGCCATCACCTCGGAGGGCCTCACCGGTGTCGCGATCGCGATCCTTCCGCTGGCGTTCCTCGAGGGCCGCACGCTGTGGGAGGCCTCCAAGTCGCTGTGGTTCGGCACCTTCCTGGTGATCGCGACCGGGTTCTCGCTGATCGTGCTGCCGACCGCGCTGGAGGAGACCGATCCGGCGGATGTCGGCATCTGGTACGTGGTGCTCGCCGTGTTCGGCGCGCTCGCCTTCGCCGCCTGGGGCTACTTCGCCTGGCGGGCGCGTGTCGGCGAGCGCACCGGGGCCGACGCAACGGAACGCAACACAACGGTCTAGGCGCAGGGTGCGCCGGTAGCCTGGCGGCATGCCAGACTCCGCCCTGCCCGAGGTCCCGCGCGCGTCCGACCGCAACTGGGGGTTCCGCACCCGAGCCATCCATGCGGGCAACATCCCGGATGCCGTGCACGGCTCGCGCGCGCTCCCGATCCACCAGACCAGCGCGTTCGTCTTCGACTCCACCGAGGACGCCGCGGCCCGCTTCGCGCTGCAGAAGTACGGCAACATCTACTCGCGCGTCTCGAACCCGACCGTCGCCAGCTTCGAGGAGCGGATCGCCTCCCTCGAGGGCGGCCTCGGCGCCGTCGCGACCGCGTCCGGCCTGAGCGCCGAGTTCATCACCTTCGCCTCGCTCGCGGGCGCCGGCGACCACATCGTCGCCGCGCAGAGCCTATACGGCGGCACCGTCACCCAGCTCGACGTGACGCTGCGCCGGTTCGGCGTGGAGACGACCTTCGTGCCGGGCACCGACCCGGCCGACTACGCCGCCGCGATCACCGACACGACGAAGCTGATCTTCGCCGAGACGATCGCGAACCCCTCGGGCGAGATCGCCGACCTGGAGGGCCTGGCCGACGTCGCCCACGCCGCCGGGATCCCGCTGATCATCGACTCGACCGTCGCCACCCCGTACCTGAACCGGCCGATCGAGTGGGGAGCCGACATCGTCATCCACTCCGCCACCAAGTTCCTCGGCGGGCACGGCACCACGCTCGGCGGCGTCGTCGTCGAGTCGGGCCGCTTCGACTGGGCGAGCGAGCGCTTCCCGCTGTTCAGCGAGGATGCGGCCCACTACGGCGGACTCAACTGGCACGGCAACTTCGGCGAGTACGCCTTCCTCACCCGGCTGCGCGCCGAGCAGCTGCGCGACGTCGGCCCGACCCTCGCGCCGCACTCCGCGTTCCTGCTCGCACAGGGCGTCGAGACACTCCCCTACCGGATGCAGGCGCACGTGAGCAACGCCCGCGCGGTCGCCGAGTTCCTGGAGGCCGATTCCCGCGTCGAGTTCGTCAACTGGGCGGGGCTCGCCTCGCATCCGCATCACGAACGCGCGAACGCGTACCTGCCGCTCGGACCCGGATCAGTGTTCAGCTTCGGGGTGCGCGCCTCCGGCACGGCAAGCAGCCGTGAGATCGGCCAGCGCGTCATCGAGAACGTGGAGCTCGCCAGCCACCTGGCGAACATCGGCGACGCGAAGACGCTCGTCATCCACCCGGCGTCGACCACCCACGCGCAGCTCTCCGAGCAGCAGCTGCTCGACGGCGGCGTGCTGCCGGGTCTGATCCGCATCAGCGTCGGCATCGAAGAGGTCGACGACATCATCTACGACCTCGATCGAGCGCTGACGGTCGCGGTGGAGGGATAATCGGGCATGGGTGCAACAGGGGTTTCGACAGGCTCGGTTTCGACAGGCTCGGTTTCGACAGGCTCGGTTTCGACAGGCTCAGCCGGCGAGTTCGACTCGGTGGAGACGGTCCAGCTGACGAACGGGCTGAGCTGCAGCCTGCCCGCGAGCTCGCCGCTCGCGAAGCTGATGCGCAGCCAGCGCACCTGGGTGGGTCCCAGCGCGCAGGAGCGCCTCGGCATCCTGCGCCGCGCGAAGTCGGTGGCGATCGTCGGCGCGTCGGCGAATCCGGCCCGCTCCAGCTACTTCGTCGCCACCTACCTGTCGCAGTCCAGCGACTACGAGCTGTACTTCGTGAACCCGAACGCGACCGAGATCCTCGGCCGCCCGGTCTACAAGTCGCTCGCCGACCTGCCGGTCGTGCCCGACATCGTCGACGTGTTCCGGCGCGCGAGCGACATCCCGCAGGTGATGGAGGACGCGATCGCGATCGGCGCGAAGACCGTCTGGGTGCAGCTCGGCATCTGGAACGAGGAGGCGGCCCGCTTCGGCGAGGAGCACGGCCTCACGGTCGTGATGGATCGCTGCATCAAGGTCGAGCACGCGCGCTTCCACGGCGGGCTGCACCTGCTCGGCTTCGACACCGGCGTGATCAGCTCGAAGAAGCAGCTCCGGTAGGAATCGGCCCGGTCGCCAGGGGCACGGCGCCGCGCGGATATGCCAGCAGCACGAGCGCCGAGAGCACCCAGACGGCGCCGATCACGGCCAGCAGAGTCCCGCCGCTCGCGTGCGCGAGGGCTCCGGCGACGGCTGCGCCGCCTGCGGCGGCCGAGGCGCGCAGGCCGGAGCCGACCGTGAAGACCTGCGAGCGCACCGCCAGCGGGCTCTGCTCCTTGCGCAGCAGCAGCATCGCCGCCGCGCTGGATGCGGTGAACAGCCCCGACACCCCGATCGCGGCGACCGTCCACGCGAGCCCCAGGTCGATCGCCGCCACCATCGTGGCCACGCCCGTCGCCGCGAATCCGGCGCCCATGACGACGATCGGCGGGGCGGAGCCCCAGCGTCGCGCGGCGGCGGCCAGCGCGCCGAGCAGTCCGCCGACCGCGAAGGCGGTGACGATCCACGCCGCCCGCTCGGCGCTGCCGGAGCGCTCGATCGCGACCGCGACCGCCGCGACCGCCAGACCGCCAGCGCCCAGCTGACTGAGCGTGCCCGACAGGGTCACGATCGCGATCGGCCGGTGCGCCACCAGGTGCCGGAGCCCTGTCGCCATCGTGCGCAGCGCACCCACCCCGGGCGCCGGGCGCGGGGTGAGCCGCAGCGCGAACAGTCCGGCGCATCCGAGCAGGCAGATCGCGCCGAGCACCAGCAGCGCGGTGCGAGCGGAGCCGGCCACGGCGAGCACCGCGACCAGTGCCGGGCCGCCGACCGAGCCGACGTTGTAGGAGAGCGCGTCGTGCGCGTAGCCGCGCCGGGCATCCGGGAACTCGTCGGCGACGAAGCTCGACAGGCCGCCCATGAAGAACGGCGCGGCGATGCCGCTGAGCACGAGCGCGATCATCACGAGCGGGATGGGCACGTCTCCGAGCGCGGCGGTGAGCGCGTACGAGGCCGCGGTGAGCACGGCCCCGGCGAGCATCCAGTGGCTCGGGCGGCGCGTCCGGTCGAGGATCACCCCGACCAGCGGCGCCGCCAGCACGCTCGGCCCCAGGGTCGCCGCGACGAGCTGCCCGCCGAGCGCGAGATCGTCGAACTCCGTCGCCGCCAGAATCGGCAGCGCAACCATGACCCCCGAGGTGGCGAGGCGCAACGGCACCGAGGCGACGAGGTAGCTCGCCGCGGTCATGTCCCGCACGCGCGGATCAGAAGGTGGCGGTGTCCGGGTCCGCGCCCTGGCGCAGTCCGGCGTCGAGGCGGTCGATCGCCGCCATCTCGTCGCCGCTCAGCTCGAAGCCGAAGACGTCGAAGTTCTCGGCCATCCGCTCGCGGCTGGTCGTCTTCGGAAACACGACGATGCCCTGCTGCAGGTGCCAGCGCAGCACGATCTGAGCCGCGGTGACCCCGTGCGCGGCGGCCGCCCCGGCGATCGGCGCCATCTCGAGCAGCGGGTACTTGCCCTGCCCGAGCGGACCCCACGCCTCGGTGACGATGCCGTGGTCGGCGCCGTAGGCGCGCAGCTCCTTCTGGGCCAGGCCCGGGTGCAGCTCGATCTGGTTGACCGCGGGAACGGTGCCGGTCTCGGCCGCGAGGCGCTCCAGGTGCGGCACGTGGAAGTTGCTGACGCCGATGGAGCGGGCGAGGCCGGCGGAGTTGATCTGCTCCAGCGCCTTCCAGGCATCCACGTACTTGTCGGCGTCGGGACGCGGCCAGTGGATCAGGTACAGGTCGACGAAGTCGAGTCCGAGCTTCTCCAGGCTCGCGGCGATCGCGGCGGGCGCGGTGCCGGCAACCTGGTCGGAGTTCCAGAGCTTCGTGGTGATGAACAGCTCCTCGCGCGGGATTCCGGAGGCGGCGAGGGCGCGACCGACGCCCTCCTCGTTGCCGTAGACGGCGGCCGTGTCGATGTGGCGGTAGCCCACCTCGAGCGCGTCGAGCACGATCCGCTCGGTTTCGACGGGGTCCACCTTGAACACGCCGAAGCCGAGCTGCGGGATCTGGTGGCCGTCGTTGAGCGCAATGGTGGGAACCGTCATGCTCCTATGCTGGCACGACTCGGCGGCGGCGCGCCGGTCGGTGCCTCCCATTCGGCGCGCCGTCCGTTGCTCGCGCGGCGGGACGGTCGCCGCCACGGGTCATCCGGATCCAGGCCGTGCCCACGCCACCCGCGCGCGCTCGCCGGCCCCGACGTCTCGTCGGGGAGCAGGTCCTGCGGGGTGCGCCAGCCGATGCGGCGATCGAACAGGTAGTCCCAGTGATCGAGCTCGCTCGCGAGCTGCTCCAGGATCGCCGAGTCGAGCTCGTACAGGCTGCGCGGCCAGTCGTCGTGCTGCAGCACCGCGCCGTGCGCGCGCAGCACCTTCAGGTGGTGATGAACGGCCGCGCGGCTGACGCCGAACTCGTGCCGGATGACGTCCTCCAGATCGCCCAGGTAGTGCGAGCCGGACGCCAGCACCTCCACGAGCCGCCGCCGGATCGGCTCCGCCACCACCTCGAACACATGCACGAAAACATGGTGCCAATTCAGCTTGGCGCCAGGTTCAATTGGCAGCTCATCTGAGAGAGGCCGGGTGGGGAGCGGGGGTGGGGAGGAGGCGCGGCAACATTTCGTCACGCGATTTCGAGCGCGCGGGAACGCGCTCTAGTGTCGGAGGGTCCCGAGGCCATGCCTCCCCCGCTCGATGACGCGCGAACCCGACCAGCAGAGAGGAACGCGCGTGATCGTCGCCGACCGGCTCGTGAAGACCTTCGCGAGCACCGACTCCCAGAGCCCGGTGCACGCGGTCGATGATGTCAGCCTGCGCATCGCCGAGGGCGAGATCTTCGGCATCGTGGGGCAGAGCGGCGCCGGCAAGAGCACCCTGGTGCGTCTGCTCAACCTCCTGGAGCGCCCCGACTCCGGCAGCGTGATCCTCGACGGCACCGACCTCACCGCGCTCGATGAGCGCGCACTGCGCCGCGAGCGTCACCAGATCGGCATGATCTTCCAGCAGTTCCAGCTGCTGTCGCGCCGCACCGTGCGCGAGAACGTCGCCCTCCCGCTCGAGGTGCTCGGCGTCCCCGCCCGCGAACGGCGCGCACGCGTCGACGAGATCCTCGACCTGGTCGGGCTCACCGACCGGGCGGATGCCTACCCGGCCCAGCTCTCCGGCGGTCAGAAGCAGCGGGTCGGCATCGCTCGCGCCCTCGCCCCGCGCCCGCGGGTGCTGCTCTCAGACGAGGCCACCAGCGCCCTGGACCCGGCGACGACCCGCTCGATCCTCGACCTGCTGGCCAAGCTCAACCGCGAGCTCGGCCTCACCATCGTGCTGATCACGCACGAGATGGAGGTCATCAAGCAGGTGTGCCACTCGGCCGCGCTGATCGAGCACGGCCGCATCGTCGAGCAGGGCCGCATCCACGACCTGCTGCAGACCCCCGGCTCGCGCATCGCGCACCAGCTCTTCCCGCTCGGCGAGCACGCCCCCGAGCGCGGCAACACGATCGTCGAGGTCACCTTCACGGGCCTCGACTCGAGCCGCCCGGTCATCGCGCGCCTCGCGCGCGACCACGGACTCGACATCAGCATCCTCGGCGCCATGATCGAGACGGTCTCCGGTGAGCAGACGGGGCGCATCCGCCTCGAGCTGCCCGGCACCGAGACCGCGAAGACGGCTGCCATCGAAAGCCTGCGGGCTGAGGGCTACGTCGTCGAGGTCGTCGCCGCGAACGGAGGTGCCGCATGATCGACCCCACCGATCCGGAGTTCTGGCCGCGCCTGTTCGACGGCCTGCTCGTCGCGAGCGGCGAGACCCTCATCATGCTCGTCGTCACCGGCCTGGTCACGCTCATCGGCGGTCTCGCGCTCGGCGTGATTCTCGTCGCGACCGATGCCGACGGCGTGCTCGCCGCTCCGTGCGGCTCGCGCGCGCTCGGCCGCGGCATCAACCTCGTGCTCGGCACGATCGTCAACATCGGTCGCTCGGTGCCGTTCATCATCCTGATGGTCGCGCTGATCCCGGTCTCGCGATTCCTCGTCGGCAGCGCCTTCAGCCTCGAGGGCGCCATCGTGCCGCTGTGCGTCGCCGCCGTGCCGTTCTTCGCCCGCATCGCCGAGATCGCGCTGCGCGAGGTGCCGAGCGGTCTGGTCGAGGCGGGCACCGCGATGGGCGCCTCCCCGGTGCAGCTGCTCGTCAAGGTGCTCGTGCCGGAGGCGGTGCCCGCGCTGCTGCGCGGCTTCACCACGACGCTCGTCACCATCGTGAACTACTCGGCGATCGTGACCGTGGTCGGCAACTACGGCCTCGGCTCCTTCGCCTACGTGAACGGCTACCAGCGCTACAGCGTGATCCACATCCTCGCCGTGGTCGCGCTGCTGGTTGCGCTCGTTCACCTTCTGCAGTGGCTCGGCAACCGCCTGGCCGCCCGACTCTCCCACCGCTGAACCATCGAAAGGCCCCTCATGTCCCACCGCTTCTCGCGCGCCGCGCTCGCCACCACCGCCGCCCTCGCCGCGACCCTCGCGCTCAGCGCCTGCGGCGCCGCCGCCTCCGACGACGACGAGTCGACGCTGAGCGTCGGCGCCACCGCCGTTCCGGCCGCCGAGATCCTGCAGTTCGTCATCGACTCCGGCCAGGCCGAGGAGGCGGGACTCACCATCACCGTCCAGGAGTACGCCGACTACGTCACCCCCAACCAGGCGCTCTCCGACGGCACCAACGACGCCAACCTGTTCCAGCACGAGCCGTACCTGAACCTCTACAACTCGGAGTCCGGTGACGACCTGGTCGCCGTCGGCAAGGTCTACCTGCCGCCGCTCGCGCTCTACTCGAAGACCGTCGACGACATCGCCGACCTGCCGGACGGCGCGAGCATCGCGCTGCCCAACGACGCGAGCAACGAGTCGCGCGCGCTGCTGCTGCTCGCCGCGCATGGACTGATCGAGACGACGGACGCTCCGAGCACCGTCGCCGACATCACCGCCAACCCGCGCGGCTTCGAGTTCAGCGAGATCGACGCCGCCAGCCTGCCGCAGGCGCTCGACGAGAAGGACGCCGCGATCGTGAACTTCAGCTTCGCCGCGGCCGCCGGGCTCTCCAGCGACCTGCAGCTCTTCGCCGAGGGCGCCGAGAGCAGCTACTTCAACATCCTCGCCACCCGCGCCGAGCTCGCCGACGACCCGCGCGTCGCCACCCTCTACGAGCTGCTGACCTCCGAGGAGACGTCCGCCTGGATCCTGGAGCAGTACTCGGGCCTCGTCACCCCGGCCGCGTAACGCGCAGGCGGGTCGAGGGGCGCTAGCCTGGACGGCTATG